>FMSI01006876.1_pt1 | contig 30202 bp, 28 predicted proteins | sample 1504471 | NCBI WGS metagenome assembly FMSI01 (sample SAMEA4475357, study PRJEB15587) | soil metagenome | biome: Soil; feature: Field | place: India | collected 2015-03-11 | depth 0 m
AGATCCAACAAAAGTTGATCGTTCGGGTGCTTATATGGCTCGCTATGCTGCTAAAAATATAGTTGCGGCTGGTTTGGCTGAAAAATGTGAAATTCAAGTTTCTTATGCTTTAGGTAAAGCTCATCCTATTTCTTTGACAGTCGATACCTTTGGAACGGAAAAGCTCGATAGGAAAAAGATTGAGGATGTGGTAAAGGAAGTCTTCGATTTTCGCCCGGCAGCTATTCTGAGAAATCTTGATTTAAGAAAGCCAATTTACCGTAAAACTGCTTGTTATGGTCATTTTGGTCGCAATGATAAAGATTTCACCTGGGAGAAAACGGACAAGGCTGTGATTTTAAAAGAGTTAGCTGGCTTATAGTTCTGGTTAGCTTTAAATGAAAAAAGAGACAGTCGCTTTCACTTCAACTATTCCGGTTGAAATTATTTTAGCTTCCGGGCAAACACCTATTGACCTAAATAATGTTTTTATTTCTTCTCAAGAAAAAGAGTTTTTTCTGACACAAGCTGAGGAGGCTGGTTTACCTCGTACTTTATGTTCCTGGATTAAAGGTATTTACATTGCTGCTTTGAAAAATAACATTAAAAAAATTATTGGGGTCTTAGAAGGCGACTGCAGTAATACTCATGCTTTACTTGATCTTTGGAGAGAGAGGGGAATAGAAGTTATTTCTTTTTCTTACCCGGCTGACCGTAATCGCGAACTTCTAAACTATCAAATTGAAAAATTAAAAAAAAATTTCAATGTTAACCAAGAAGAGCTCCAAAAAACTCACCAAAAGCTTAACTCTTTACGAAAGCTGGCTGATAAAATTGATTATTTAACCTGGAAAGAAAATCTGATTAGCGGCTGGGAAAATCATTATTTTTTAATAAGTACAAGCGATTTCTTTTCTTCGCCAGAGGTTTACAAGAAAAAAGCTCAGGAAATAATTTACAAAGCTCAGAGAAGGAAACCTTTTCCTCAAAAAATCAGATTGGCTTACATTGGGGTCCCTCCAATTTTTCCGGAGATTTATGATTTTTTAGAAAAGCATGGAGCTCGAGTTGTTTTCAATGAAGTTCAACGCCAGTTTTCAATGCCTAAAAATCGTCATAATCTTGTTGAGCAATATCTTGCTTACACATTTCCTTATGATATTTTTGCTCGGCTCAAAGATATTCAAGGAGAAATTAAAAAAAGAGGAGTGCATGGAGTAATTAACTATGTTCAAAGTTTTTGTTATCGTTCTTTATATGAGCCTTTAATAAAAAGGAGTATTGATGTTCCGGTTTTAACGATTGAAGGTGATTTGCCTGGCGAACTTGATTTCCGAACGCAGTTAAGACTTAAAAGCTTTGTTGAAATGTTAAAGGAGAAAGTTTAATGGCTTTAGGTTTGGACTTAGGCAGTCAAAAGGTAAAATCGGTAGTCCTTAAGGGGAAAGAAATTGTTCGTCGTGATTCCTGGGAAACTGTTATTTTTTTTAAAAAATATTTAAGAAAGAAAGGTAAAAATCTTTTTTTGGTTAATTTTCCCTGCTTTGAAAAAAACATTGGTTTAACTGGTTACGGTTCGACTTTTTTAAAAGTGGCTCAAGGAGAAAAAATAACTGAACTTACAGCCCATTTAAAAGGCACCTTATTTTTGTGGAAAGATAAATTGGATGAATTTACTTTACTCGATGTAGGTGGGCAAGATATTAAAATTATTAAAGTCAGAAATAAAAAGATTGTTGACTTTTTAACTAATGACCGCTGTGCTGCTTCTTCAGGAAGTTTTCTTCAGCATATGGCTAATTTTTTAAAGGTTAACCTGGATTTTTTAACCAGTCATTATAAAAATCCAGTTAATTTAAATACCACCTGTTCAGTTTTTGCTGAAACAGAAATCATAGAAAAAATAAGTGGCGGTGTAAGTTTAGAAAGATTGTGCGCGGGTATTAATTATGCACTTTACTTGAGAATAAAACCTTTTCTTCTTCGGCTTCCTTCTGAAGTTGTTGTACTTTCGGGTGGCGGGGGAAAAAATCCAGCTTTAGAGCATTTTATTAAAAAAGAGCTCAAAGTTAAGGTTAAAATTAATCCCTATCCAGAGTTTACCGGGGCTTTAGGCTCTGCTTTAATTGCTGAAGAGGGTTTAAATTGAAATCGATTGTATTGCTTTCGTCCGGGCTTGACTCGGCAGTAAATCTGGCTATGGCAAATAAAAATACAAAAGTTAAATACAGCTTAACTTTTGATTATGGGCAAAAAGCTGCCAAAAAAGAAGTTTTTTACTCTCGAAAGTTAGCTTCATATTTTGGAATAAATCATTTGGTAATAAAGCTACCTTTTTATCAAACTATGAAAGATTTGAACTTGATTAGTGGGGAAATTCCAATGATTTCTGAAGAGCAACTTAAAGACCGAAAAATAGTTCAAAAATCAGCTCTTCAAGTCTGGGTTCCCAATCGTAATTTAGTTTTAATTTCAATTGCTGCAGCAATGGCTGAATATTTTAATGTTGATTTACTATTAACAGGTCTCAATTTTGAAGAGAGCCAGACTTTTCCAGACAATTCTTCTGATTTTCTTGAAGCAGTTAATAAAACGCTTACTTATTCAACTAAAAATAAAGTTCGGGTTAGCTCTTTTACTTTAAATATGAACAAGAGAGAGATAGTCAAAGAAGGTGTTAAGCTAAAGTTGCCCTGGGAGTTTATCTGGTCTTGTTATTATGGCGCAAGATTGATGTGCGGAAGTTGCGAATCTTGCTCTCGATTAATAAGGGCGGCCCGCGGCACTTCAGCTTGGGAAGTTTTGCAAACGAGATTTAAAAATGCTTAATACTTTTTTTTACCAAAAAGAAAAAATATTATATGACGGCAGTCAACTTATCTCGGGCTGGATAAACCATACTTTTAATTTGAAAGGAGACTCTTTAGTTTCATTTATTGGAGGTTGTGATGTTAAGTTTGAGTATATGGTTGATCTTTCTGACCTTACTCAAAAAAACTTAATTAAGTCTGATTTAATGCTTCATTTTATTGGGGAATTTTTTTTAAACTCGGATATCTACTTTAGCTTTGCTTTGCAAAGAATTTTTGTATTGCTCCTGAAGGAGGCTCTTGAAAGCTTAAGCGATAAAAAATTGATTAGAGAAGGGGATGATTTGTTTTTAGTCCCCGATGGGGAAAAAAGAAAGCTTTCAGTTTCGATAGCTACTGTTTCTTTTGATTCTTGCTTGTTTCATCTTGGATTAAATTTGACAAAAGCGGGTGCGCCAGTGAAAGTTGCAACCTTAGATGATTTGGGTATAAAAGCTGAAAAGTTAGTCCCAATAGTTTTTCAGAAGTTTTCCGCAGAGTATCAAAATATCAACGAAGAAAGCCAACTGGTTCGTAAAGTGGGGCGGGTGAAAGATTGAAGGAAGCAAAAATAGTCGAAGTTTTTGCTTCCCTTCAAGGCGAGGGCTCGATGATGGGCACTCGTCAAATTTTTATTAGAATGGCAGGTTGCAATCTAAAGTGCAAATACTGCGACACAGATTTTTCTATCAGAAAAAGCTTTCGTTTAGAAACCGAACCATTTTCACGAAAATTTGATTATTTACCAAATCCTGTTGACTCAAAAAAACTTCTTCAGTTGGTTTTAAAATTGAGAGAAAAATTTTTAACTGACTGGTTAGCTATTACAGGTGGTGAACCTTTGATTCAAGCTGATTTTTTAAAAAATTTCTTACTTCTTGCCAAAAAAGAAGGCTTTAAGGTTTATTTGGAGTCAAACGCTACTTTACCAGAAAATTTTAAAAAAGTCGCCAAAAACATTGATTTTATATCAGCAGATATAAAACTTCCTTACTTTTGCCAGCCCAATTCAACTTTAAAAAATCAACACGATTTTTTCAAGCTTTGCAAGGTAAAAAAAGGAGAGGCAAAGTTAGTTGTAATTGATTTGAAATCTTTTTTAAAGAATAATCAAATCCCAAAAAAAACTTTAGCTGACTTAATTTTCGACTTTGAGCAAAAAGTAGCTGAGTTTAGCTCGGTTTTACCTGATCATTATTTAGTCTTACAGCCAGCAACTGGTTTTTTTGAACCTGGTTTCGAACGATTGATTGAGTACCAAAGTTTGGCTTTGAAGTACCATTCAAAAGTCAAACTACTTCCCCGGCTTCATATTTTATATAATTTATTTTGAGATGAGTATGAAAATTGAAAAACCCTGGGGGGAAGTGCGACAGTTTACTTTTAATCAGAATGCCACAGTTAAATTAATTACTTTAAAACCTGGTCGGAAAACAAGCCTTCATCGTCATCATTTAAGAGATGACTTTTGGCTAATTCTTGACGAAGGAATCGTTGTTCAAATTGGCGACGAAGTTGTAGAAACCAAACCTGGTGATGAATTTGTAGTTCCTGCAGAAAAGCTTCATCGTATTATCTCGAAAGATAAAGAAGCTCGGGTTTTAGAGATTGCTTTTGGTTATAGTTTTGAAGAAGACGACTATATGGTTGAAGATGACTATGGACGCTTAAACCCTGAAAAATGAGGTATGCTCTTATCACTTTTTTATCAGACTTCGGTTTGCTTGATGAGTATGTTTCTGCCTGTGTTGGTGTTATCAAATCAATAAACCCTAAAATTGAAATTGTATCTTTAACTCATCAGATACCACCGGGCGATATTTTAAAAGGTTCCTTTACTTTGGCAAACACTTTACCGTTTTTCCCAAAAAACTCAATTCACTTAGCAGTCGTTGACCCAGGAGTTGGAGGAAGTCGCCGAAGAATTGTTATCAAAACTGTTTCAAAATCTCTTTTAATTGGCCCTGATAACGGTTTGTTTACTATGGTTTTACCATTATTAGGAGGTATCGCTTCGGTTCGAGAAATAACTAATCCTGAATTAAAACCTCAAAATGCAGCACCAACCTTTGAAGCACGGGATATTTTTGCTCCAACAGCTGCTCTTTTAGCCAGTGGTTTTCCATTTAAAAATGTTGGTTCTGAAATAAAAACAATTACGAAATTAGAACTTCCTCAGCCAAGAAAGCAGAAGAATGGGTTAGAACTAGCTATAATTGATATTGATCGTTTTGGTACGGCCAGATTTAACTATTCTTTTTATAATTCTAGCTTAACTTTCCCTTTTTCACTCAATGATGTTCTTTTATTTGAAACGGCTTCTTTAAAAATAATAGCTCCTTTAGTTAAAACTTTCTCGCAAGTTGAAGTTAATAAACCTTTGTTTTTTAAGGATTCTTCCGGCTATCTGGCATTAGCAATTAATCAAGGGAACGCTGCTCAAAAGTTTAATCTCAAAAGATTTCAATCTGGTATACTCACTAAGGCTAAGAAAAATGAGTGTGAGGGTTAGATTTGCTCCCAGCCCAACCGGACATTTACATCTTGGCGGTGCTCGAACCGCACTCTACAACTATTTATTTGCGCGGCAGAACAAAGGAAAATTTGTTCTTCGAATAGAAGATACTGACTTGAGCCGCTCAACGGAAATGGCTATTCAAAGCATCATCGATGACCTTTACTGGTTAGGGCTGGAATGGGATGAAGGACCAGACATTGGAGGTTCTTTCGGGCCTTACCGCCAAACTCAAAGATCTACTATTTACCAAAAATACTTAAAGATTTTGATGGATAAAGGCTACGCTTACTACTGCTTTTGTTCTCCTGAAGAGCTACAAAGCCAAAGGGAAGAAGCAAGGAAAAAAAAGATAACATTTCGCTACAACCGTCGCTGTCGCAACTTATCTTCTGAAGAAAGAGAGTCAAAACTCAAAAAAAATCCTAAACCATCTATTAGGTTTGCTTCCCCTTTGAGGGGAGAGACAGAAGTAAGAGATATAGTGAGAGGGAAAATAGTTTTTAACCATTCTGAGCTTGATGACTTTGTTATTTTTCGTTCTGATGGCACTCCAACTTACAATTTTGCTGCCACTATTGATGATGCTACAATGAAAATAACCCATGTAATCAGGGGAGATGACCATCTGCCAAACACTCCCAAACAAATTAACATTTATCGAGCTTTAGGTTTTAAAATCCCTGAGTTTGCGCACCTTTCAATGATTTTAGGTCCCGACAAAAAACCTCTCTCCAAAAGACATGGAGACACAGCAATTTTCGAGTATCGCCGAAAAGGCTTTTTGCCATCTGCAATGGTTAATTACCTTGCTCTACTTGGCTGGTCTTATGATGATAAAACCACTTTTTTTCGCTTAGAAGAGCTAATTAAGTTTTTTTCTTTGAATCGAGTTTCAAAAAACCCGGCAGTTTTTGATTTACAAAAATTAAAGTGGCTAAATGGTCATTACATCAGGCAGCTTAAAGATAATGAACTGTTTGTTTTAGTTGAACCTTATTTTCAAAAAAAATTTGCTAATTTTGATAGTGAAAAGTTGATGAAAGCAATACCGCTTATAAAAGAAAGAATTGCAGTTTTAAGCGAAACCGTTGACTGGCTTGATTGCCTTTTTACTCAAGGTATTGTTATTGACAAAGAGGCGCAGGAAAAAATTAAAGACGAAAACAACTTGAGTTTGATTCTGAAAGCTGCACATCAAAGCTTGAGCCAACTTGACGATTTTGTTGCTGAGAAAATCCAGAATGCACTTAGGGAAAAAGTGGCAGAGCTTCAAGTTAAACCAAAAGTTTTCTTTCAAACTATCCGCTTAGCTATAACTGGAAAGCTTGTTAGCCCTCCTTTATTTGAGTCTATTGAGATTTTAGGAAAGAAAGAAACTTTAAATCGGCTAAAGAAGTTTTTAGAGGATTTTTCTTGATTCGTTATAGTCTCGTGATAGCATTTCAATATGAACGAAAAAAGGACTAACAGTTTTGTTCACTTGCATGTTCATTCTGAATATTCTCTGCTTGACGGGGCTATAAAGATACCTGAATTGGTAAACCGTGCCGATGAGTTAGGTTTCAAGGCGTTAGCCTTAACTGACCATGGCGCAATGTACGGGGTGATCGATTTTTACCAGGAATGCTTGAGTAAAGGAATAAAGCCTCTCATTGGCTGTGAGATTTATTTAGCTCGGCGCAACCGTTTTGACAAATCTCAACCTAAAGGCGACTCTCCTCATCACCTTTTGTTAATAGCCGAAACCAATGAGGGTTATCAAAACCTGTGTCAGATAATAACTAAGTCGTATTTTGAAGGTTATTATTACAAGCCAAGGGCTGATAAGGAATTATTACAGCAACACTCTAAAGGGTTGATTGCTCTTTCAGCCTGCATAGCTGGCGAAATTCCCCGAGAATTAATTGGTAGCGGAGATATTAAAAAAGCCAAGCAATTAGCTGGTGAGTACCAGGAGATATTTGGGAAAGAGAACTTCTTTCTCGAGCTTCAAGACCATGGGATAAAAGAACAAAAAATTGCTAACGAAGGGCTGGTAAAAATAAGTAAAGAATTAAACATCCCAATGGTAACTACCAACGATACTCATTATCTAAACTCACAGGATAGAGAAGCTCATGAAGTTTTGTTGTGTATTCAAACCAACTCTACTTTAAATGATGAAGACCGCTTAACCTTCAGTAGTGACCAATTTTACTTAAAAAGCGAAAAGGAGATGCAAAAGCTCTTTTCTGACTATCCTGAAGCTTTACGCAATACCCTCTGGATAGCGGAAAGGGTAAAGGTGAGTTTTGATTTTGATTTTCTTTACTTACCTCACTATAGTGTCCCTGATGGTTATACACTTGAAAGCTACTTAAGAAAACTTTGCGACGAAGGGGCTAAAGAACGTTTTGGTGAAGACCTCAGTCTGGAAGTGAAGGAAAGGCTTCAACACGAACTTCAAGTTATAGAGAAAATGGGTTTTGCCGGTTATTTTTTGATTATCTGGGATGTTATCAAAGCAGCCAAGGAAAGAGGAATAAGGGTCGGTCCCGGTCGTGGTTCAGCGGCTGGAAGTTTGGTGGCTTATGTTTTGGGAATAACCAACATTAATCCACTTAAATATGGCTTGCTTTTCGAAAGATTTTTAAATCCTGAACGCCGAACTATGCCAGATATTGACATTGACTTTTGCGAAGATCGTCGGGAGGAGATAATCAACTATATACGGCAGAAATACGGGGAGGACAGAGTCGCTCAAATAATCACTTTTTCTACGATGAAAGCTCGAGCTGCGGTGCGTGATGCTGGTAGAGTTACTGGTTTTTCTTATAGCTATGTTGATAAACTGGCAAAATTAATTACGAAAGACACAATCGAGCAATCCATTTTAGAAGTTAGCGAATTAAAAGAAAGCTATCAAAACAACGAGGATGCTCGAAGAATCCTTGACACAGCCAGGCGCCTTGAAGGTTTAGTTCGCCAGGATTCGATTCACGCTGCTGGCGTTGTAATATCCCGCGAGCCATTAACCAAGCTGGTCCCTCTCCAAAAGAAAGGGGAAGCAGAAGTTGTAACACAATGTTCAATGGGAGCCCTTGGAAAGCTAGGCTTGCTTAAAATGGATTTTTTGGGACTAAGGACCTTGACGGTTATTGAAAACACATTGAAATTAGTAGAGAAGATACGAGGAGAAATAATTGATCTTGATAATTTACCTCTTGATGACAAGGAAACATTTAAGCTAATACAGGCTGGTAACACTGTTGGCGTTTTTCAGCTGGAAAGGGCGGGAATGAGAGAACTTTTAAAAGACCTTAGACCAACTCGCTTTGAAGACATAATCGCTGCTAACGCTCTAAACCGGCCCGGGCCAATTAAAAGTGGGATGGTGAGGGATTTTATTGATCGCAAACATGGTCGAAAGCCTATTGTTTATCCTCATCCGTCGCTTAAAAAAATTCTTCAAGAAACCTATGGAACTATTGTCTATCAAGAGCAAGTAATGGGCATAGCTAGCGAGTTAGCTGGTTATACTTTGGCTGAAGCTGATATTTTGCGGAAGGCAATGAGCAAAAAAGAACGAAACCTTTTGGAAGAACAGAAAAGAATTTTCGTAGAAAAAGCAGTAGAAAAAGGGGTAGAAAAAGAAAAAGCGATTACTATTTTTGAAACTATGGCTCCCTTCGTCGAATACGCTTTTAATAAAAGTCACAGTGCTGCCTACGCTTTGATAGCTTATCAAACCGCTTATCTAAAAACTCATTATACTATTGAGTTTTTGACTGCGCTTCTTTCAAGCGTAAAAGAAGACAAGGATAAAGTTGCTCTTTACATCTACGAAGCTAAAAGATTTGGCATAAAAGTGGCCTTACCTGATATTAACAAAAGCTTTGAAGATTTTTCAGTTGAAAAAAACTCAATCCGGTTTGGCCTTTCGGCTATTAGAAATGTTGGTAGCAGTGTTGTCGAAGAAATAATAAATGCTCGCAGAACAAGACCTTTCAAAAGTTTTATGGATTTTCTTGACCGAGTTGACATTACTAAAGTTAACAAAAAAGCGGTTGAAAGTTTGATTAAAGCTGGGGCCTTTGATTCTCTTGGTTATAAAAGAAAAGAACTCTTAAATAGCTACCCGTTTTTACTGGAAATGGTTCAGAAAGATAAGAGAGAAAAAGAAAAAGGCCAAATGTCTTTATTTGGGGGCTCAGAAACTCAAGAAGAGATGAAAGAAAAGATTCTTTCTCAAGGTGAGTTCGACCATTCAGAATTACTAGCTATGGAAAAGGAAATGCTTGGTGTGTATGTAAGCGGTCACCCTCTTTCGGGACTTGAAGAGGTGGTATCTTTTCATATTTCTCATTCTTCAAGCGCCCTTGATGAAGCAGCTGATGGGCAAGAAGTAGTAGTCGGGGGGATTATTACTGGTCTCAAAAAATCTTTTACTAAGAAAGGCGATATGATGGCAAACTTAACCCTTGAGGATTTTGAAGGTTCTTGCTCAATAATCGTTTTTCCCTCCGTTTTTGCAGCTAATCAAAAAAAAATTGTTGAAGAGAAAGTAATCTTTGCGAAAGGGAGAGTCGATCGACCAGAAGATAAGCAAAGTGTAAAAATAATTGCTCGAGAAGTTTTTCTTTTAGAAGAGTTAAGAGATGAAAAAAAGCCTTTAAGGGAAGGTTTAGAAAAGCTACAGCCGAAAAAAAAGAAAAAACTAATGCTCAAGCTAAAAACGGAAGAACTTGATAGCGATTTTAAGGATCATTTGAAGCAGACTTTTTGCAAATACGTTGGAGATTCGGAAGTCTTTCTTAGTTTGCAAGATGCCACCGGGGTGCAAACTTTTCGCCTAAAGAAATATTCTGTCCGCATCTGCCCGGAACTTTTGGCTGAACTGTCTGATTATCTAGGGCCGAATGGCATTTTTGTTTCGGAAGGTTAAAAAAATTTACTACAATAAAGCAATTTTATTTGCTTGATAAATAATGTTTAATAATTTCTGTTTTATGTAACCTAATAATTTTTTATAAATAATTTTATAAATAAGATTCTTGAATTTAATTTCAACCAATCTTTTTTGTTCGTTTTCTTATCAATTGTTGCCTTTTTCTTAATGATTCCCTTGATAAAAATAAAGTTTATCGTTATTCTTTCAATTGAAAATGGTTAGCATAAAAGAAATAAATTTGTTTAATTCAAACTTAGACGAGTTAGCGAGATTTCTTGATGAGCGCTCTCGAATAGATGAGGATAAGCTTCCCCAAGTACGTGAGATTATTAGGATGGTTCGGCATGAGGGTGACAAAGCTTTACTGAAATTTTCTCAGGACTTTGACGGGGTTGATTTAAGCAAACAAGGATTTTTAGTCTCAGATGAAGAAATAAAAAAAGCTCTTAAAGTCGCTGAAGCTTCTTTTATTGATATTTTTCAAGAAGCTAGAAAAAGAATTGAAGATTTTGCTTGCTATGAAACAAAATGTTTAAAGAACTGGGAATACAAGGATGATCTCGGGAACACCTTAGGGCAAGTGTTTAAACCTATAAGAAGAGTAGGCTTTTATATTCCTGGAGGGCGAGCCTTCTATCCTTCAACGATTTTGATGAATATTATTCCTGCCAGGGTTGCCGGAGTTGAGGAAATCGTTGTTTGCACTCCACCTAGACCTGATGGGAGTATAATTCCGGAAATTCTTGTTGCTTCAAGTCTTCTTGAGATTAAGGAAATCTATCGATTAGGCGGTGCACAGGCAATAGCGGCCTTGGCTTATGGAACTGAGTCAATTAAACCGGTTGACTTAATCGCTGGGCCAGGAAATATATATGTTACTTTAGCAAAAAGAGAAGTTTATGGGAAAGTGGGCATTGATTTGCTTGCCGGGCCTAGTGAAATCGTCGTTTTAGCAGATAATACAGCTAATCCGAAGTTTATAGCTGCCGATTTATTGGCTCAAGCGGAGCACGACCCCGATGCTCGTTGCGCTTTAATCAGTGACAGTTTGGATTTAATTAACAAAGTTAAAGGCGAAATTAACGCTCAAATCATTAAATTAACAACCCAAAAGGTTGCTAAAAAATCTTTGGAAACCAATGGCTTGTTAGTTTATGTCTCAGATTTAGAAGTGGGTATAAGAGCTGTTAATCTCTTTGCTCCTGAACATTTAGAAGTTATTGTTGCTTCGCCAGAAGGGGTTGTTGATAAAATTTATGCTTGTGGAGCAATATTCGTTGGGGCAAATTCAACGGTTGTTGCTGGTGATTACCTTGCTGGTCCTAGTCATACTTTGCCAACCTCTCAAACGGCTCGCTTTTTTTCTCCCTTGTCAGTTCAAACTTTTCTCACCAGCCATTCATTAATTAAATTAAGCCACGATGGTTTTCTGAAAATGGCTCCTAAAATGGTTGAGTTTGCACAACTTGAAGGTTTAGAAGCTCATGCTGAAGCAGTCAAAGTAAGACTTGATGAGTTAAATAATGAGCTTTAAGTCAGATTACCTAAAACTAAACAATGTTATAGTCAGGTCAAGTTCTTTAAAAAGTCTCCAGGGATTTGAAGGATTAATACTTGATATCGATGGTGTCCTGGTTGATGTCCGAGGCTCATTTAGAAAAGCAATTGCTCAAACAGCCTCTTATTTTTGCCGGCAGCATATCAACCCAAGTCTTGCTCGAAAAATTTCTCCTTCAGTAATAAAAAAATTTAAGCTAACTCCAGGTTTTAATAATGATTGGGAGTTAACTTATAGTCTTATACTATGTTTAATTTCTTATCAACAAACCGTAGTTCGCCTGGGGCAAATCGCTGATTTCAACTCTTTTTTAGTTAATTTTTTAATAAAGGTTGCCAATCAAAACGGCGGATTAAAAGGAGCTAAAAAAATTTTTGAACAGCAAAACCGAACTGAATACAGTAAGTTCTATTCTTTAATACCATACGAAAAGGTAAAAAAATATTTTCAGGAGTTGTACGGCGGCTGTGATTATTGCGAGTTCCTTTATGGCTTCAAACCTGAACTCGTAAAAAAACCGGGTTTAGTAAATAAGGAAAAGATGCTTGTCAGCAAAGAAGATTTAAAGAAATTTTATCCAAAGCTTGCTTTAATAACTGGCAGAACTAAAAGCGAAACTGAGCTTTTTCTAAAAATTTCTTCTTTTCAATCACTTTTCAAAAAAGAAGCGATTGTTCACGATGGCTTTCTAACCAACAAACCTCACCCTGCTCCATTGAATCATCTAATGGAAACATCAGGGTTCAGAACGGCTGTTTACATTGGAGATGTTCTTGATGATTGGCTGATGGTCAAAAGATATTGTAAAATTTATAAAGAAAGGAAAGTTTTTGGTGGGATTGTAGTTAGCTCGCTTAAAGAAGCCAACACTTTTCTTAAGCAAGGAGTTGATTTTGTAGCTGATTCTACTGAAGCTGCTTTAAATTTTCTTCTCAGAGAGGGAAGCAAGTAATGCGAAAAGCAGAGGTTGAAAGAAAGACTAAAGAAACTTACATAACGGCAGACTTAAATCTCGATGGCAAAGGAGAAGTTTCAATTGAAACTGAACTTCCTTTTCTAAATCATATGCTCGAGCTTTTAGCTCGCCACGCTAATTTTGACCTGACCTTAAGCGCAAAAGGTGACCTTGAAGTAGATGCTCACCACACAGTTGAAGACATTGGGATTGTTCTAGGTCAAGCGTTAAAACAAGCATTAGGAAATAAAGAAGGGATTAATCGTTACGGATTTTGCTTGCTTCCAATGGACGAAGCCTTAGCTCAAATAGCACTGGACATCAGTGGGCGGCCTTTTCTCGTTTTTGAAGTCAACTTTAATCAAGATAAGATTGGGCAGTTTGAAACCGACCTTTTCCGAGATTTTTTTCAAGCGTTTGTCAATCACTCAGGCCTGACTCTTCATATCAAAACTTTGTACGGACGTAATGACCATCACCTTATAGAATCAGTATTTAAGGGGCTGGCAAAAGCTCTTGAGATGGCAGTTTCACTAAACCGTAAAAATTTACCTTCAACCAAAGAGGTAATTGATTGATTCTTGTTGTTGATTACGGTTCTAGCAATCTTTTAAGCGTAGTTAAAGCTTTCGATTATTTGGAAGTACCAAATAAAATTTGTTCTTCACCAGAAGAAATTGTTGAAGCTAAAGGAGTGGTTTTACCTGGAGTTGGTTCGTTTGGGGATTGTTTAAGAAACCTTAGAGAAAGAGGATTAGATAGAGCAATAATTGATTATATTTTTTCTGGCCGACCCTATTTAGGCATTTGCTTGGGTATGCAAATTCTTTTTGAAAGCAGTGTTGAAGAGGCAAGCGTGGAAGGTTTAGGAGTTATAAAAGGAAAGGTTCATAAGTTGCCACCAGGAGTAAAAATTCCCCACATTGGTTGGAATGAACTTAGAATAGTAAAAAAACATCCTTTTCTCGAAGAAATTCCTCAACATTCATATTTTTATTTCGACCATTCTTATTATTGTCAACCTTTAGACTCGTCAGAAATAATTGGAGTAACCGATTACGGGATTGATTTTCCTTCGGCAGTCGGGCGAAAGAATCTTTTAGGAGTGCAGTTTCATCCTGAAAAAAGCTCTAGTGCGGGGTTAAAAATTTTAAAAAATTTTGCTCTTTGGGCTGAAGAAAGCTAATGATCGTTTTTCCTGCCATAGATGTATTAGGAAATAAAAGCGTCCGACTTTTTAAAGGACAGCTGGAAAATCCTAAGGTTTATTACGATGATCCTCTTGAGCCGGCTTTGATGTTTGAGTCTCTGGGCTTTTCTCATTTACATCTGATTGACCTCGATGGGGCTCGAACTGGCGAGCCCAAAAATTTTTCTGTTCTTAAGAAGATTGCTAAAAATACCAATCTTGTAATTCAGTTTGGAGGTGGTCTGCGAAATATTGAAAGCGTTGAGAAAGCTTTTGAATTTGGCGCCCAACGCGTGATTTTAGGAACTATTTTAATTGCTAACCCTGAACTTGCTAAAAAGATAATTATGAAATTCGGTTCAGCGAGGGTAGTAGCAGCCGTTGATACAAAAGAAGGAAAAGTTGCGATTGAGGGCTGGCAAAAGAAAACTGCCCAAAACTTAAGTGAATTAGTTGAAAAACTTGAAGCTTTGGGGCCTGGCCATCTTTTATTAACTGATGTTGAAAAAGACGGCACGCTTCAAGGTGTCAATTTTAAACTGGTTGAGGATTTGCTTTCAATGACAAATCTGCCGTTAATAATTTCTGGTGGAGTTTCTTCTCTGAAAGACCTTAAAAGAGCAGCAGAACTGGAAAAAAAGGGAGTAGAAGGAATTATTATTGGTAAAGCAATCTACGAAAAAACTATCAATCTAAATGAGGCGGTGATGTTCAACCGTGTTGACTAAAAGAATAATTCCTTGTTTAGATGTTGATAAAGGAAGAGTAGTTAAGGGGATGCAATTCGTTAATCTTAAAGACGCTGGCGACCCTGTTGAGCTTGCTGACTTTTATAATCAAGAGGGAGCTGATGAATTGGTTTTTCTTGATATAACTGCTTCGGCTGAAAAAAGAAAAACAATGGTTGAAATAGCTAGGAGAACAGCTGAACGAGTTTTTATTCCTTTTACCGTCGGAGGGGGAATAAAGAACATCGAAGAAATAAAAGAAATTTTGCGGGCAGGAGCCGATAAGGTTTCCATTAATACGGCCGCAGTTAAAAACCCTCAGCTCGTAACTGAATCGGCTAAAAAATTTGGCTCGCAATGTATTGTTGTGGCCATTGATGCTAAAAGAGCAGGTAGTAGCTGGGAAGTTTACATACACGGTGGGCGCACCCCAACTGGCCTCGACGCAGTTGAGTGGGCAAAAAAAGTTGAAAAGCTTGGTGCTGGTGAAATTTTACTTACCAGTATGGATCGAGATGGTTCTCAAATTGGTTACGACCTTGAACTAACAAAAGCTATTGCTTCAGCTGTTAACATTCCGGTAATTGCTTCAGGCGGAGCTGGTAATTTAACTCACTTTTACGAAGTTCTAACGAAAGCTGGTGCTGATGCCGCTTTGGCTGCCTCGCTTTTTCACTACGGAACCTTGCGAATAAACAAAGTTAAGGAGTATTTAAGACAAAAAGGCGTACCGGTGCGATTGGTTTTATGATAAATTTTTTGATAAAATATTATGTTTGAATGAGTGATTTAAAATTTGATGAAAAAGGTCTAATCCCCGCGATTGTCCAAGATTTTAAGACTGGCGAAGTTTTAATGCTGGCTTACATGAATCAGGAATCATTTCAAAAAACAATGGAGACTAACCGAACCTGGTTTTATAGCCGAAGCCGCCAGCAGCTTTGGTGTAAAGGAGAAACTTCGGGGAATATTCAGATAGTTAAAGAAATAAAATATGATTGTGATGCCGATGCTTTGCTTGTGCTGGTTGAACAGGTAGGACCGGCTTGCCATACTGGTAATCGCAGTTGTTTTTTTCGTAATGCTAAAGAAAACACTGAAGGTTCTTCGACTCACTGGTTGTTTAAACTTGAAGAAGTAATAAAACAAAGAAAAATTGACCAACCTAAAAGTTCTTACACTGCAGAGCTTTTTAAAAGAGGGTTGAGCTATATCTCAGAAAAAGTTACAGAAGAAGCGAAAGAGGTGGTAGAAGCGGCTAAAAATGAAAGCCGACAGAGAATAATCGAGGAAACAGCAGACTTATTATTTCACTTGCTTGTTTTGCTCCGAAAAAAAGAAATTGACTTTTTTGAAGTGGAAAATGAGCTAATGAAAAGGCATAGGAATAAAACTTTAAAGGAGGACTAGATGTCAGACGAAGTATTCCAGGCTGAACTGGAAATAGGTGGTAAAACTATCTATTTTGAAACTGGTAAAATTGCCAAACAAGCCAGCAGCGCTTTTGTGGTAACCTGTGGCGAAACCGTTGTCTTATTGACGGCTGTTTCCTCTGATGAACCAAGAGAAGGGGTTGATTTTTTCCCTTTAACAGTTGATGTTGAAGAAAAAATGTATGCAGCAGGAAAAATACCAGGTGGTTTTTTTCGTCGTGAAGGTCGACCAAGTGAAAAAGCAATTCTAACTGCTCGTCTTATTGACCGCCCTCTTCGCCCTTGCTTTCCCGAAGGCTATAGAAATGATGTGCAAATAATTGCTTCAATTCTTTCAGTTGACCAGATTAATCCACCCGATATTTTAGCTATTAATGCTGCTTCACTTGCTCTTTCGGTTTCCAACATACCTTTTGAAGGTCCTATTGGTGCTGTTAGAGTAGGTTATGCTAATAATGAATGGATAATTAACCCCACTTATCAAGAAATCGATTTTGGGACACTTGACCTGGTTGTAGCAGGGAGAGAATACACAGAAAACGGACAAACTAAAATTGGTTTGATTATGGTTGAGGCTGGCGCGGCTGAAGTAAAAGAAGAAATAATATTTGAAGCTTTCAAACAAGCCGAACCTTTTATTAAAAAAATAATTGATTTTCAGAAAGAAATTCAGTCAAAAATTGGAAAACCAAAGAAGCCTTTTATTATTGACGAACTTGAACCTGAAATTGTTAAACGGGTTAACGAGTTAGCCTCACCCCAATTGGAAGAGGTGCTAAACACTTTTGAAAAAAGCGAACGAGAGACAAAAATTAAAACTTTGAAAGAATCCATAGTGGCTCAAGCAAAAGAAGTCGAGTGGGAACTTGAGGATGAAGAAGTCGAAAAACAAGCTAAAAAAGCGATCGATAAGTTGTTAAAGCACGAAATGAGGAAGTTGGTTATTGAAAAGAACCTCCGGGCAGACGGACGCCGGCCAGAAGAGATTAGACCAATCAGCTGTGAAATTGGACTGCTTCCTCGCACTCATGGTTCAGGACTTTTCACTCGGGGTCAAACTCAGGTTTTATCGGTAGCAACTTTAGGTACGACTTCGGAGGAGCAAATACTTGATGGCCTTGAAGCTGAAGAGTCTAAAAGATACATTCATCATTATAATTTTCCTCCTTTTTCAACTGGAGAAGCTTATCCCTTAAGAGGTCCAAGGCGGAGAGAAATTGGCCACGGAGCTTTGGCTGAAAGAGCACTTTTGCCAGTTATACCGCCGGAAAGTGAATTTCCATATACTATTCGAGTGGTCTCTGAAGTCCTTGAGTCCAATGGCTCAACTTCAATGGCTAGTGTTTGTGCCAGCACTCTGGCTTTGATGGATGCGGGAATACCGATTAAAAAACCAGTTGCAGGAATTGCTATGGGCCTAATAAAAGAAGGAGAAAAAGTTGCAATTCTAACTGATATTTTGGGAATCGAAGACGCTTTGGGCGATATGGATTTTAAAGTTGCCGGAACTATTGATGGAGTAACTGCTTTACAGATGGACATAAAAATTACTGGAATTTCGGCTGAAGTACTTAAAAATGCCTTATTCAGAGCGAAAGAGGCCCGACTTTATATACTCGAAAGAATGAACGAAACCATTAGCGAGCCACGCCAATCTTTGTCGCCGCACGCTCCAAGAATTTATACTCTTCGTATTCCTCAAAACAAAATTGGTGAATTGATTGGCCCTGGTGGTCGTGTGATTAAAGGCATTATTGAGGAAACCGGTGTAAATATCGACATTGAACAAGATGGTACAGTTTTTATTGCTTCTAAAGATGAAATTAGCGCCGAAAAGGCTAGGGAGATTGTTGAAAGCATTACTAGAGAAATTAAAGTTGGTGAAAGATTTCTAGGAACAGTCACTCGGGTTGCTGATTTTGGTGCATTTGTAGAGTTAGTGCCTGGAAAAGAAGGTTTGGTTCATGTTTCAAAGCTTTCTCCGCAAAGGGTTAAAACTGCGAAAGATGTCGTTAAAGTAGGGGATAAATTACTGGTTGAAGTTGTTGAGATTGACTCAATGAACCGAGTTAACTTGGCTTCAGTTACTTATCTTGACCAAGCTAAACACCGCTCGGTTCCGCCTAAAAGATGACCTTACCTGATCAGCAATATCAAAAAACCAGGCTCGCAAACGGGCTTGAAGTTTTCACGGAAGAAGTTCCCGGTTTTCGTTCGGTTTCACTTGGATTCTGGATAAAAACAGGTTCCCGCTATGAAAAACCTGAGCAAGCTGGAATTTCTCACTTTATTGAACACTTAATTTTTAAAGGCTCGGCTCGTTATAACGCGCAAGAAATCTCTGCAATTTTTGATAACTTGGGTGGCGAAATAAATGCTTTTACCGGAAAAGAGTACACCTGTTATTACTTCCGTTTGCTTGACGAACACCTTGATAAAGGTTTTGAGGTTTTAACGGAAATTCTTCAGAATCCTTTATTTAAGCCAGAAGATGTTGAATCAGAGAGAAAAGTAATTTTAGAAGAAATCGCGATGTACGAAGATACTCCTGACGAAAAAATTCACGACTTATTTTTAAATTATCTTTTCGAAGGTCATCCATTAGGTAATAGTATCCTTGGAGATTCTGAAACTATTAAAAACTTAAGCCGAGACGAACTGGCAAAATATTTTGAAAGTTATTACAACCCGGCTAGCATCGTCTTAGCTGCTTCAGGTAGTCTTAAACACCAGGAACTCGTTGAAAAACTTCAAGCGCATTGGGTTAAAAATGATAGCGGTGAAATAAAGGGTGGGCCTCTAAAAGTTAAAACTTTTCCTAAAGTTGCTGTTAGTTACAAAAAAACTGAGCAAATCCATCTTTGTCTCGGAGTGGAAACCTTTAATGCACGCCACCCTGAACGCTTCACTTTGGCTGTCTTCGATACTATTTTAGGGAAAGGAATGAGTTCTCGCCTTTTTCAGGAAATCAGAGAGAAGAGAGGATTGGCATATTCAATTTTTTCTTACAGCTCTCTTTTTAATGAAACCGGTGCTCAGATAATTTATGCCGGTACAAACAAAAAGAACCTGCAAAAGGTGATTGATTTAATATTAGAACAAATATATTCCTTAGGTGATGAAGGCCCAACTGAGGAAGAATTAGAAAAAGCTAAAAACCAGATTAAAAGCCAGTTAGTGCTAAGTCTGGAAAGCACATCTGCCCGGATGAATCGAATTGGACGAACAATTATGGCCAGACAAAAAATTCTTTCTCTCAATCAGATCATTCAAAAGGTAAATGAGGTTTCGGTTGAGAAAGTTAAAAACTTAGCCAAGAAATTATTTAAACCTTCTCGGATAGTCGTTGCCACAATTGGCCCATTAAGAAAAAAAGAAGATATTAATATCTGGTAAACTATTAATATCTGGTAAACCAGTTTAATTTATAAATTTTGTAAAAAGTTGAATGTAGTTGAGATAATTGACTAAACTAACCTATAATTTAAAGATCATGATTATGAGGAAAAGCAGATGATAAAAGTATTAGTTTGTGGCGCATCCGGCAATATGGGAAAAGAATTAATAAGAACAGTTTATACTCATCCTGATTTTGAGTTGGTAGGAGGAGTGGACATTAAGAATGTGGGAACTGATTTAACTGAAAGTGCAGGAATTGAACCTTGCGGAAAACCGATTGAGGGCAGCTTAGCTGAGGCAATTAAAAATAATCATCCTGAAGTAGTTGTTGATTTTACCCATCCTTCAGTGGTTTTTGAAAACATTGTCACAACCCTAAATAATGGTGCTCACATTGTAGTTGGCACTACTGGATTAAAGGAAGAAAAATTACCTGATATCGAAAACCTAAGTAAAAAAACTGGTAAAAACGTTTTTATAGCTCCCAACTTTTCTTTAGGAGCAGTTTTGATGATTAAGCTGTCTAAAGCAGCCGCTCAGTTCTTTCCGGAAGTAGAAATTATTGAGCTTCATCATGAAAAGAAAGCCGATGCTCCTTCGGGAACAGCTTTATTAACAGCCGAAGTAATTAACCAGGCACGAAAAAGGAAGCCAGAGATACCAGAAGGAAAAGAAATTGTTCCAGGTTGCCGTGGGGGAGAGGTGAAGCAAGTTCGAATTCATTCAGTAAGACTACCTGGCTTATTAGCACATCAGGAAGTAATTTTCGGTGGTTTGGACCAAACTTTAACCATAAGGCATGACACTTTAAGTCGAAAGTCATTTATGCCTGGAGTATTAATGGCAATTGAGGCAGTCGTAAAAAGGCCAGGTTTAACTTATGGATTGGATAAAATTTTAGAAATAAGGATTTAGGGGAGAAATGTTTGGTTCTTTGATAACTGCTATGGTAACTCCATACAATAAAGATTTAAGCCTGAACTTTGATTTAGCAGAAAGTTTGGCTAACTTTTTAGTGGAAAATGGCTCAGATGCTCTGGTGGTTTCTGGAACTACTGGTGAATCCCCAGTATTAAAAGAGCAAGAAAAGTTAGATTTATTTAAAGCGGTCTCCCAGGCAGTCAAGGGAAAAGCCAAAGTAATAGCGGGTACTGGCAATTACAATACTGAAGAAACAATTGAATTAACAAAAAAAGCAGAAAAACTCGGAGTAGATGGATGTCTTTTGGTTGTTCCTTATTACAATAAACCACCACAAGAAGGGCTTAAAAGGCATTTCCAGGCAGTGGCATCCAAAACTAATTTACCAGTAATACTTTATAATGTTCCTTCTCGAACTGCTTGCAATTTAGAGGCTGAAACTACCATAGAACTTTCAAAAATAGAAAACATTGTTGGAATTAAAGAGGCCAGCGGAAATTTAGCCCAGATTGGGAAAATAATTGCCAGTACTTCAGATGACTTTTTGGTTTACTCAGGAGACGACGCTTTTACTTATCCAATACTTGCTTTAGGTGGCAACGGGGTTATAAGCGTTGCGTCCCATGTTGCTGCACCTCAAATTAAAAAAATGATTTCACTATTTTTCGAAGGGGAATTTAAAAAAGCTCTTGATTATCATAATCAGCTTATGCCATTGTTTAAAGCTCTCTTTTTGAAAACTAATCCAATTTTAACTAAAGCTTCAGTTGAGCTCATTGGTTTTCCAGTGGGACCGCCACGTTTACCTTTAGTTGAAGCTAAACCAGAAGACAAAGAGATTTTAAAAAAAATACTGGAGGAATTAAAGACAATTAGTTAATGTCAAAAAAAGCAATTGAGATTATCCCTCTCGGGGGTTTGGGTGAAATAGGGAAAAATTCTACTTTAATTAAGTATGAAATTTTTTCCATACTAATAGATGCCGGCCTGAAATTTCCTGAAGAAGAAATGCTGGGTGTAGATTTAGTTTTGCCGGATTTCTCTTACTTGAAAGGCTTGCCGGTTAAGCCATTGGCAATAATTTTAACTCACGGGCACGAAGACCATGTTGGAGCCTTGCCTTATTTGCTTAAAGAGTTGGATATTCCGGTGTTCGGCACACCTTTAACTATAAGTTTAGTTCGGGCAAAGCTGGAAGATTTTTCAATTTCCAGTCAGCTAAACACTATTAAAGCTGGAGACTCAATCAATCTTGAACCTTTCGAAATTGAGTTCATACAGGTTAATCATAGCATTCCTGACGGTGTTGGCTTATATATTAAAACTCCAGCTGGTGGAATTGTTCATTCTGGCGATTTCAAACTTGATCCTGCTCCCATCGACGGCAGCCCAACTGATTTAAATCGCTTCTCAGCGATTGGAAAAGACAACGTCTTGGTTTTCTTGTCTGACTCAACTAATGCTGAAGTTCCTGGTTTCTCGCCTTCTGAAAGGATTGTTGGGGAGACTCTGGAAAAGATTTTTCAGCAAGCGAAAAAAAAGATTATCGTCGCCTCCTTTGCTTCTCATTTGCACCGAATAAAACAAGTTATTGAGCTAAGCAAAGAGTTTAACCGCAAAATAGTAATTTCCGGTCGAAGCATGAAGGAAAGCATAGAAATTGGGCGGCAGCTCAACCAATTTGATTTACCTGATGAAATGATAGTTGATTTGTTTAACATTAATAACTTTGATCCAGCCGAGATTACTATTATTTGTACCGGAAGCCAGGGCGAACCTCTTTCAGCTCTCTATCTTTTAGCCACTGGCCAACACAAAAATTTGTGTATTGATTCGGAAGACACGGTGATAATCGCTGCTACACCGGTTCCGGGCAATGAAAGGGCAGTTTCCCGGATTATTGATGATATTTTTAAAATGGGAGCTAAAGTTTTTTACGAAGATATTTCTCGTGTTCATGTATCTGGCCACGGCTACCAGGAAGAGTTAAAGCTTCTTATAAGTTTAATCAATCCACGCTTTTTCGTGCCAATTCATGGAGAATATCGCCACCTTGTCTACCATTCAAAACTAGCCCAGGAAGTTGGTATAGAAACTAACAACATTTTTATTTTAGAAAATGGCGATGTTTTAACTGTCACTTCAGACACAGCTTATGTAAGCAAAAACATTGGAGCAGGCCAAATATTTGTTGACGGTTTAGGAATAGGGGATGTTTCTGAACACGTTTTACGGGACCGAATGAAGTTAGCTTCTGACGGAGTGGTAGTGATAGTTGTTGGGGTTAAACAACCTCGTGGTGAGCTTATTTATGGTCCAGAAATTATTTCGCGCGGTTTTATTCATCCAGAGGACTCAAGCGAACTACTCAATCAAATAAAAGAACATATCTTGACCCTTTTTTTTGAAGCCGCTCGCGCTAAGTTAATCGAAAAAACTGCTTTAAAAGAAGAAATTAAAGCTACTATTAGCCGATTTATATTTAAACAAACAAAGCGCAAACCTCTCATCGTGCCTTTGGTAATTGAGCTCTAATGGCTATCTGGTCAATAGTGTTTTTAGCTATTGCTCAAGGAGCAACTGAATTTATCCCGATAAGCAGTTCAGCTCATCTGGTTATCCTTCCTGCAGTTTTAGGAATCTCCCAACCTTCTCTTTTTTTTGATATAAGTCTTCATTTTGGTACTTTTTTAGCACTTTTAGTTTACTTTCGAAAACAAATTGAGGCCTTTTTCAAATCAAGAGAAGAAAACTTAAATCTTTTAAAGGCTATCGTGGTAGCTTCCATTCCAGCAACTTTTGCTGGTCTTTTGTTTCGTGATTTTTTTGAAAGGTTTTTTCAAAAGCCTCTCTGGGCAGCTTTATTTTTAATTTTTAATGGATTACTTTTACTTATTGCGGAAAGGTTAGCTACTTTTAAGAAAGCAAAGCTAAATCTTAATCTTTTTGAAGCTTTAGTAATAGGAACAGCCCAAGCATTAGCTATTTTTCCAGGCATTTCGCGCTCAGGAGCTACTATTTCGGCTGGATTATTTCTGGGTTTAAAGCGGCAAGATGCAGCCCGATTTTCTTTTCTTTTGGGTCTTCCAATATTTTTAGGTAGCTTCCTTTTTGAATTGAAAGAAGTATCTTTAAGTCAGATTCCATTAATACCAACTCTTATCGGAATTTTGGTTTCTTTTATCACGGGTTATATTGTTATTGATTTTCTATTAAAATATTTAAAGCAAAAGACTTTATATCTTTTTGCAGTTTATTGTTTATTCCTGGGGTCTGCGAGTGTTTGGTGGTTAAAATGAAAAAGGGTAAAGCTAATGAAGTTGATTATTACGCTGATGTTTATGCTATAATCCTTGCCACACTAGCAATTTTCTTGCTTTTTTCCTTGTTCAGCAACTACACTGGCATTGTCGGTCGTTATACTGTCTTTTTTTTAAGCTGGCTTCTTGGCTGGGGGCAGTTTTTATTTCCTTTCTTACTTTTAGGTTTATCAGGCATTCTTCTAGTTCATCGTAAAGTTTACTGGAATGATATTATACTCGGTCTGTCCTTAATCGGGGTCTCACTCTTAGCCCAAAGTCACATTTTAGTTCCACTCAACAAAATGTACGCTCTTGAATCATTAACTAAATATGGTGGGTTTGTGGGTTTTCTTTTATCTTATCCACTTGTTTATTTACTTAAACCTGTAGGAGCAACTGTTATTCTCGTTGGCGTTTTTCTGATTGGAGTTGTTTTGACAGTCAGGAGACCTCTAACTGATTTTATCCGTTTAGGGAGAAAAAAAACCTGCGTCTCCCACCGAGTACCAGCCAGAAATTTGAATCTTTCTGAACAACCCGAATTGACCTTTGTTGAAGAAACTCTTCCCGTGTTAACTGAAGAAAAAACTGTTCCCTTAGAAAAACCGTTATCAGAAAAAAGAACCAAACCCATTAACGAGGTTGCTACTGTGCCTCTGGAAATCATTAAAAAAGAAGGGGTTGAAAAGTATTTGCTTTGTTCGAGTGGGAAAAAGAAAAAATCGGCTAAAGAAATGAAAACAGCGTTAGAAAAAGCTTTGCGAGAATTTGAGGTTGGAGCCTGGATAGAAAATGTTGTTGAAGGACCAACCGTAACCCGTTTTGAGATTCAACTTGAACCTGGAGTAAAAGTTAACAAAATTTTAAACATTGAAGAAGATATTGCTTTAGCTCTTGCCTCACCTGACTTAAGAATTTTAGCTCCTATCCCCGGGAAGTCTGCTATTGGAATTGAAGTGCCCAACATTTATCGTTCTTTTGTCTATCTTGGGGATTTGGTAAAAACGCCTGATTTCCAGGAAGCTCAGTCACCTTTAGCAGTAGCTGTCGGTCAGGAAATTACCGGAACACCTGTTGTTATTGACTTGAAAGGCTTGCCACATCTTTTGATTGCCGGAGCAACCGGTTCAGGTAAAAGTGTTTGTTTAAATGCTATTATTACTTCCATTCTTTTACGAGCACGACCTGATGAAGTGAAATTTATAATGATTGACCCCAAGAGAATTGAGTTGAACTTATATAATGATATTCCTCATTTGATTGTCCCGGTTGTTGTCAACCCGAAGCAAGCAGCTGCTGCTCTTGCTTGGGCAGTAGAAGAAATGGAAAAGCGTTTCGAGCTTCTTTCTGAAACTAAAACTCGCCATCTTGATTCTTACAATAAAGAAGCCAAAGAAAAACTTCCTTATTTAGTCATTGTTCTCGATGAATTAGCCGATTTAATGATAATTGCTGCTAAAGAAGTAGAAGATGCAATTTGCCGACTAGCTCAGATGGGCCGAGCTGTTGGTATCCATCTAATCGTTGCCACTCAAAGGCCATCTTCTGATATTATAACTGGACTAATCAAGGCTAATATAACTTCCCGCATTGCTTTTGCCGTCTCTTCTCAAGTTGATTCTCGAGTAATTTTAGATAGCCCTGGGGCAGAAAAACTAGTAGGAAAAGGAGATATGCTTTTTATAACTCCTTCCTGGCTAAAACCTCGTCGCCTACAAGGAGTTTATGTCACCGAGAATGAAATTGAAAAAGTAGTTGATTACTGGAAAGCTTTAATGGAGCCACAGTACGATTTCAAAGTGGTGGAGATCAGTCATCTTAAACCGCTTGCCTTGGGAGAGGAAGATATTCTTTTTGATGAAGCCGCAGAGTTAGTGATTGTCACCGGGAAAGCATCAGTAACCTATCTTCAAAGGAAATTTAAACTTGGCTATGCCCGAGCGGCTCGTCTAATGGACTTACTAGAAGAAAGAGGAATCGTTGGCCCGGCTCAAGGAAGTAAACCACGAGAAGTTTTACTAACTTTATCTGAGTGGGAAGAAATTAAGCAAAACCTGGCTAAGGAGCAATAAATTGACAATTGGGCAAAGACTTTCCGAGAAAAGAAGAGAATCGGGAAGAACTATAAAAGAAATAGAGCTTGTCTTAAAAATACGAAGCAGTTACCTTGAAGCATTAGAAAACGATAATTTTGATAAACTTCCTTCAATAATTTATGCTCGAGCTTTCCTTTCAGACTATGCCAGCTATCTTGGTCTGGACAAGGATAAAATTTTAGATGAATTTGACGCTCTTTACTTATCACGACCGAAAGACGAAAAGTATAAATCTTCAAAATTTGTCTTTCCGGAATGGTCAGGAACTTTTTTAGCCTTTTTGTTTTTAGCTGCTTTGTTTTTATGGGGTCTTTACTATTTGTTTTCTTATATAAAAACTGAGACTCCAGTCGAAAAGCCCCAACCCGAAACTAAAACAACAACTCCCACTACAAATCCGTCCGCTGAACCAAGTCCGCCTCCGAAAAAAACGACTCCAACCACACAACCTACCACAAATGCTACCACTATTACTCCTAAAAAAGTTACAGTTAAAGTCAGGATAACCGGTAAAGCAAGCTGGATTAAAGTCGTTGTTGATGGGGAAAAAGTTTTTGAAGGAATAATGGAACAAGGTGATGAAGATAAGTGGGAAGGCGAGGAAGTAAGGCTACGGGTTGGCAATGCAAGCTCAACTGAGGTTATAGTAGATGGCAAAGTAATCGAACTTGGCCGTTCGTCAACCGGGGTAATAGAAAAAGTTTTTCGCAAGGGAGTAGCTAATGAGTAAAAGGAAAAAGTTTTTTATCGCATCTGAGAGCGACATTAAAAAAGGGCTGGTTTCAGACGTCTATTTTAGTCGCATTTCTGAAGTTCTTAAAGCTTCGGGCGTGAATCCTTTTACAAAAGGGGAGGTGAGAGCAGGGAGTTTGCCCAAAGACTGGACTTTTGCAGTTTTTGCTGGCCTTGAAGAGGTTTTGCATTTATTCGAAGGCTTTCCAGTTGATATCTACGCTCTTGAAGAAGGAGAAATATTTCATTCTGAAACACCAGTCTTTCGAATAGAGGGAAAATATTTGAGTTATGCTGTCTACGAAACTGCCCTTTTGGGTTTTCTCTGCCAAGCTTCTGGCATTGCAACTATGGCTTCGCGCTGCAAAAAAGCAGCAGAAGGCCGTCCCGTTTATAGTTTTGGTGCTCGCCGAATGCATCCAGCCATTGCCCCAATGATTGAAAGGAATGCGTTCATTGGCGGATGTGATGGAGTTGCAGCTATCGAAAGCGCCCACCTTATTAAAGAAGAACCGGTTGGCACCATGTCACACTCGTTCATTCTCTGTTTTCAAAACGAAAAAGAAGCTTTTAAAGCTTTTCATAAAATTATGCCTTCAAAAATTAAGAGAATTGCTTTAATTGATACTTTCCAGGATGAAAAATTTGGAGCCTTAACAGCTGCGGAAGCTATTGGCCCTGACCTTTATGCTGTCAGACTTGATACACCTTCCTCTCGCCGCGGAAATTTTTTAAAGATTATCGAGGAAGTTCGCTGGGAACTTGATTTAAGGGGTTTTAATCGTGTAAAAATATTTATTAGTGGTGGGTTGAGTGAAAAACTCATTTCAGAGTTAAACAAGCATGCTGATGCATATGGTGTTGGAACAGCTATTAGTAATGCGCCCGTCGTTGATTTTTCTTTTGACTTAGTTGAGGTTGACAACAAGCCTTTTTCTAAAAGAGGTAAAACCTCAGGAGCTAAACAAGTTTACCGTTGTTTAAAATGTTTTCGTGACTATATTCTTCCTTGGGGAGCAAAGAAGCCAACTTGCGAATGCGATAGCAAAGAATTGGAACCTCTTTTGAAGCTTTGGATGCAAAAGGGCAAACTTGTAAAAGAGTTGCCTTCACCGCGTAAAATAAGAGAAAAAGTTTTGAAAAACTTAAATAGATTAGAAATTAAGCTATGAAGAAAAAAATTTTATTAATAACATTTTTGTTAATTATTTTTTTAATTCACTTTCAATTTTCAACAAACTGTCTGGCCGCTTTGGTAAAAGAACCTGCAGTCTCTGCCAAATCAGCGATTGCTGTGGAGCTAAAAAGTGACCAAATCCTTTACCAGAAAAAAGTTAATGAAAAAAGGCCGATTGCCAGTACTACTAAAGTAATGACAGCTTTAGTTGCTTTAGAAGAGCTTTCATTGAGTCAAGTTTTAACTACCACCCCGAAAGCAGCATCGGCTGGAGAAGCAGAGATTTATTTGGAACCTGATGAAACTATGACGGTTGAAAACCTTCTTTACGCTATGCTTCTAAAGTCAGCTAATGATGCAGCAATGGTTTTATCGGAAGGAGTTGGTAATACCAGCCGCTTCGTTGACTTGATGAATAAAAAAGCCCGGACTCTCGGAGCTCTAAACACACATTTTATTAATCCCCACGGCCTTTACAATAAAAAACATTACTCAACCGCTTATGACCTTTACTTAATTACTAAGGAAGCCCTTAAAAATCCCATTTTCGCTAAAATTGTTGCTACTAAGGAAAAGCACTTCCCTCGGGAGAATAAATCATCGGTGAGAAATGTAAGCAACCACAATAAGTTGGTTTTAAAATATGACTATATAAAAGGAGTTAAAACAGGTTACACAAGTGAGGCTGGCTACTGTTTGATTGCCCTAGCCGAGCTTAACAACCTTAAAATACTAACAGTTGTTTTAAATGCTCCAACCAGTCAAAATTGTTATAGCGACACTTTAAATCTAATAAATTACATTGCTTTAAATTATTCTTATCAAAGTTTTATTAAAAAGGGAGAGGTAGCTGCCAAGCTTTACTTTGACGATGGAGATACCCCATTGGTTGCCCAAGCCGAGAAAGACCTCTCAGTGCTTTATCAAAAAGTAGAACCAGTTGTAAGTGATATCTCTCTTAAATCTAACAACTATCTTCCGATTAAAAAGGGTACCCCAGTAGGAAGTTTTAGAGTTTTTAATACTCGGACAAATAAAGTCTTAGGGGAAGTAAGACTTATAGCTAAAAATGATGTCAACCCGGTGTATAAATCTAAATCTTCCCCTGTAAATTTTTTCAAGCAGGCAATCCAGTTTTTTTCTCAATTTTTAAACTTTTTTTAAAAAGGGTCGATTAATATGTTAGAGAAAAAAATGGACTTAAAAGAACTTCAGGAAGCCTTTCTCAATATTGAAAGCAAGTCAGTTTCTGATTTGAAGAAACTTTTTGCAGAGCTCAGTGAATTAGAAAAAGAAGTTTCTCAGTTCAGAAACAACCTTCATCAGATCGATAATGGCTTTAAAGCTGAACTTATTAATCGTTTAGCAGCTAATCCTTCTCTTAGAGATCGCTCATTACTTGAAAGTCTTGCTTCTACTCTTGAATCTTTTCCCGTTTCTTGTAAGAAAAGTCTTGATGATGTTGATCTTGCTAATCTTTTTACCTTACCTTCTTTAACAGGAAAACCCACTGACAGCTCTATTGAAGAGTTAGAAAAAAGTCTTGCTGCACTGCGCAACAAAGAAGCCGAAGTTTCTTTTGTCCGCCGATTAATTCATGGCTGGTTGGACATTTTAAAAAATGAATTAGAACGCCGACTTACTAAACCAGAAACAACCATTGAAACAATCTTGAACAAGATCGAGCAAATTTTAGCCAGTAACTTCTAACTCATTTTTAAAAAGTAGTTGTCAAATCTCTTGTTTAAAGTTAAACTTTAATAAAAGGAGGTTTAACTTGGAAAATAGTTTAAGAGATCGAATTACTAATTTTTTTAAAGAACTTAGCGTTGATCTTCTTGAAGAAAGAATAGTTAATTATATTATTCGTGAGCTAAAAAATGGGCGGCGTTTACCATCAATTTTAAAAGACCCTTACATTAAGAACCGTTTGAGTGAAGAAGAAATGACTCGTTTATTAGAAAACCCCGAGTTAATAGCAACCTTAGAAGAAGAAATAAACAAATCCTTCAAAGAGCAAATGGATTTCTTTTCTCTTTCAGGGGAGTGAGGTATGTTTTGCCCCAACTGCAAAAAAATAGTCAGTGAAGATGTGAGTTTCTGTCCTCATTGCAACCACCAGATTCAGGAAGACACTGCTTTATTAAAAACATCTGCTTTAGCTGGTAACGAAGTCGAAGTAAAACCTTCTACTGATAAAGTTCACACGGTAGCAATTAAAAAGGGACCGTCTGCAGGAACGGAGTTTTTCATTGAAAAGGAAGAGATAACAATTGGACGGGACCCGGCAAGTGATATATTTTTAAACGATATAACCGTTTCTCGTCGTCATGCGCGAATTTTTTTTGAAAAAAACGAAGCTTTTATTGAAGACCTGGGGAGTCTTAACGGAATTTTCGTAGATGGAAAAAGAGTGGACGGAGCTCATCTTGATCC
>FMSI01034589.1_pt1 | contig 30079 bp, 26 predicted proteins | sample 1504471 | NCBI WGS metagenome assembly FMSI01 (sample SAMEA4475357, study PRJEB15587) | soil metagenome | biome: Soil; feature: Field | place: India | collected 2015-03-11 | depth 0 m
GGGGTACCTGCAGGACGAGCCTATGGGCGCTTATACAATCACTGCAGACCCCAGCGGAGAGTGTCTGGTGCAGCAGACGAGCTGCCCCGCCGAATAGCCTCTGGCTGGGGAACGGCTGTCAACAACTGGCTTTACACACCTGCGGTCGGGTGCTGGAGATATAGCTGAGTCTTAGCGGACAGGTGTAAATAAAGAGGGGGACGTCTGTAAAGGTGTCCCCTTTTCTCATGGCGAGTTACTGCGCCAGTGACAGTGTGAATTGCCACTCGTTGTAGCTTTTTTCCTTCATCTCCTTGATGGTCACCTGGGTGAACCTGCCGCTATCCCGCAGTCTGGTTATGTAGTCCAGGATGGCGCTTTCCGAGGTGGCGGTGCCGGTTATTTCCATCTCAAACTGTGGGGCGGTATCAGCGCCCACGGCGGCCTTGTCGGAGCAGGTGATGTGTGTCAGTTTGAGGGTGCCGCTGGTGATGGAAGTGGTGACGGTGCGGATATCGGCGATCACGCTTGCCCGCTGGCTGGCGGCAATGTCAATGGGCTTTTTGAAGACGTCTCTTCTAGCCTGGGCGGTGGCTATCTTCGCTTGAAGTTCTTTGAGCATCTTCTCCGTGCCCTGCCGCACGCGTGCCCGTATTTCCAGCGACTTCACCTGCGATTGTAGCTCCTGTGTCTTCCTCACCTCGGCTACGGTTAATGAAGCCAGCCAGAGAAAGGCGAGCGTTGCCATGAGGACAAACCCCCAGAAGGCATACTGTCCCACCCGGCGGCGCTTGGGGAGATAGATTTCGGGAAGGACGTTCATGGTAAGACGCATGGGCGAAGGAGCCTGCAAACGCAGTGCGCGGAGGACAAGCCCGGCTGCCGTAGCATATTTGGTGAAGTCCAGCGAGTGGTGGGAGAGCACTAGCGGTTCCAGCGGCGGCTTGCAGTGATAGCCGGTGGCTTCAGCAAGCCCAGGGAGCTCGCCGTTGACGATGATGGGGATGCGGCTTTGGGAAGTTATCGGCGCCTCCTTATGGCTGAGGTTGTAGAAATTGATGGTCCTCTCCAGCTCGTCTTTTACCTCAGCCATCCTGCCATATGTATCATCGGCGGAGAAGGGTACGGTGCGCATCAGCACCGGAATGCCGCTGAGGATGATGACGATATCAAAGCTGGTGGGCTGGGCATCTATGATGATGGTGTGCGGGTCGTCGGCAAGGCGTGCCAGGGCTAATGGTCTGGGCTCCAGCACCAGCGGGCGCAAACCCGCGGTGCGCAGGGTGTTCACCATGCTGTCGATGACCTCACGGCGCACGCCCGTAAGGCACAGGGCAAGCTCGTCCTGGGAGATGTTTATTGCCTGCCAAAAGGTATAAAGTTCATCCAGCGAAACTGGCATGTTTTTCTCCAGTTCGATGATGGCGGCGTCCTCCAGCATCTTCGGCGGTACACGGGGGATGTTCACCAAGCGGTAGATGGTGTACAGACCGCTGACGGTGCCCATGGCTTCTGTGTCGGTGATGTTGTTAGTAGTGAGGAATTGCTTGAGCTGCTCAACCAGGGCGGTGGGCTCGACGATGACGCCATCCTTTATCCACCCTGGTTCCAGTGGCAATGTAGTGGCGAGTTCCACCATCTTCTTCTTCAGTACCAACGCCCTTATCTCGTCATCGGCAAAGTCCAGTATTATCATTTGGTCTTCTCCGCAGGATAACAGAGCACGAGGAGGGACAGCTCACAGGTGTCCTCTTTGCCCTCCTCGCTGTGGATGGCGAAAGCCACCTTCTTGATGCGGGTGGTAGGGAACTCTTTGTCCAGCGCCAGCAAGAAGTTCTGGAAATGGGGCACCTGCCCCTTTAAGTTCAAATCGATATTGAGGATGGTGTCTATTCTTTCAGTCGGGGCAGTCTTACTCTTTTCTTTGGGCGGCGGCAGCGTGGTGATGGCTACTTTGGTGCCAGTGACGGTGGCACCATTTTCTTTTGCCAGTGCCATAAGGCGGTTGACCAGCTCGGGAACCTGGCTGGCATCAGGGTAGCTCGCTTTGGCGGCTTTGTTCTCATCCTCTACCTTGATCAGCTCAGCCTCCAGCTTGGCTTTAGGTGTCTCCTCTGTCGCCAGCACCTTCTGCAGGCTGGCAAGCGATGCCTGTAGCGTTGCCCGTGTTTTTGGTTGCTGGTAGTAGATGAGGTAAGTGGGCAGGAACATGGCGACGAGCATGGCAAGTATGAGGATGGTCTGGCTGGCACGGCTGAGTTTGGGGAGCCTTTCCAGTACGCCTTTTTTCTTCTCTTTGTCTCCCGCCTTGTCCTTCGTACTTGTCGGCATCATTACTGTTTTGTCCTGCGGTACCCGGTATGCAAATTAGCTTCAGTTTAACATTCTAGGGCAAGGAAAACAAGGGGGTGGGCTAAGAAAAGTGGCGGTGCTTTAGCATCACTCCACTTTGAAGTCTACCACCCCGCCCACGGTTATCTCGCTGCGGAAGGAGAGGATGATATAGACCAAGTTCCAGACATCGGTATTGGTGGGCAGTCTGATTTCAGCCTGGGTATCTCCGGGCTTGATGATGCTTCCGCCGCCGGCGATGAAGGTGTCTATGTCGATACCTTCATGGGTGGTGGCTGCCTGCCCCAGTACATTTGATACCCCGTTCCAGACGTTGTTCGCCGGGTTGTACTGGTCAGAGAGAGAGACGCCGTTCACCTGGAAGTAGTCGCCTGAGTAGTGCTGGTCACCCTCACCGACGAACACCGTAATCCTGGCAGCCTGTGGGTCGGAGGCGACATCATGCGGAGCAAGGAAGCCCCTGATATTGAAGACCAGCGTACCGTACTGGACGCAGTGCTTGAGCTCGTCGAAGAGGTAAAGATGATGCCCCAGAGTGGAGGGGCTGGAGTAGATGATGACCACCGACCAGCCGGCGTGTGACCATTCGTCCTGGCTTCCTTGGTCTTCATATTCATACTCGCCGCCCCAGTCGCGCTGACCATTTCTGGGACTGCCCAGCGGATAGCGGGTGTAGCCGGCTATAGTCTCGTTCTGATGGTTTTCCGTCCAGTTGTAGAGCGCGTAGCGGTAATTGGTGCGGTCGTAAGTAGTGCTGAAGTCCCAGTGCCCCACGGTGTAGGTGGCATTGCCGTAGAAGGGAACGTTGCGCGCCTTAAAGAAGTCCACCACCTGGTTGGTGACATCGGCAAAGCAGGAGTATGACCAGCCATGCGGGTTCAGCTGGGAGGTGCCGTTGGGCATCACCTGAGACACGCTGGCGGTGACGATGGACTGGAATTCTGTTGCCCCCACCTTCACCCGGAATGCCACTTTGTTTACACCTCCCTGGATGAGCAGTGCCTGGTGCTGTGCCTCGGTAAGGTTCCATATGTTCCATGGCTTGCATTTCCACCCCGACCAGTAGAGGAAGATGCGCTCCACAGTAGCATCTTCCGGGACGGAGACGGGCTGTCCCGGTCCCACGGTCACTCGCGTCTCCTTGTACAGCCTTTCCCGCCTGTCCCTGTCGGGGTAGTCGTTATCGTGGTCACGCATCAAGGTGATGCCGCTAGCCCGATAATCGCCGTGCAATGCGGACCCCAATGGCTGGAACTCCTTCTTGACGATATGGCAGGTGACCCTGGTGTACTTGCCTTCGTCAGCGGGGGCGTGAGAGGCGATCTCGATTATCTTTTTGGAGGTGTCCCAGGAGAGTTTGATCTCGTTCCTGTTGGTCACCACCCAGGCGTAGGCATCGGTCATATCGCCGTTGGGGGCGAATTCGAAGGTGACGACTTTCTTTGTCCCCTGTGAGGGGAGGCTGCTGTAATTGATACCTGAGCCATAGTCCCAGACCACGACGGTGCCGCTCTTGTGGCTGAAGGTCTGTGGCACTTTGTAGAAAGGCTGTCCGTAGGCTTTTTCCAGATTACTGGAGCCTTTGATGTAGTTGTAGCCGGCGGGCAGCCAGCAACCTATCCGCTGCACCAGGACGGTACCCAGAGAATTATCGTACATTATGCTTATGGTGTAGATGCCGCGGCTGCCGTCCGGTGTCTGGTCTGTCCTGCCGCCGTAAGTGATAAGGCGGTCGCTCGGTGTCCGTCCTTGCTGGTAGCTCGGTTCCTCCAGGCCCTCCAGCACCCAGATGGGCTTTATCTTCACTTCAACCTGGCGTCCGTTCACGGTGACCACATCGGACGGGTTATTGTTATCGTGCATGATATAGGTGTAGGGCTCGTGGGAATATGTCTCCTCTGTCCAATCGCCGAGGAGCCAGTCGGGCAGGTAGTCATACCTCACCTTCCACAGCCCGTCCTCGATGCCGGCATCGGCGGCGTAGAAATCGCAGACCTTGTCTTCGATGACCTGTGCTGCTTTCATATTGCCGCTGATAAAGTTGAGCAGAGGAGCGATCACCAGCCCGCCGATGATGAGCAATACCATCGCCATGGGCAGTGCCTGCCCCGATTGGTCAGCCGTAACTGTGTTCAGAAATCTCAGCGGTCTCATCAGCCCCCTCCCACCCAGGCACGCGGCCTCACGATGTAGACCTGCTGTATACGGGTCATCCTGGTGCCCACCGAGGCAATGGTGACGGTCAACTGCCCCTGTTGCTCATCCCACCGGGCGGTGGTGGTTGTCATGTCAATACGTTCGGCGACTACGTAAGGCTCGCCGCCGTTGAGGCTGCGCCTGATGGTATTTTCCACCAGCAGGTAGTCGACGGCATGGCTGTTGCCATTCCAGTCCGTCCAGGAAAGGGAAAGGAAGGCTTTTGGCTTGGTGGTACTCACCGTCTGTGCCATCAGTCCATCACGGAGGATCTGATAGCCGGCGTTCTGCACCTGACGCAGGTGAAGGTTCAGGTCCGCGTCCCAAGAGCTCATCTTCATCACGGTGATGGCGGCAGCTGAGGTGGGACCTATGATCAGCCCCAATATTGCCAGCACGGTCAAAATCTCGACGAGACTGAAGCCCAGCTCACTATTACGGTGCTTGACAGGACTCAATACCTCTGGAAGCACTTGTACCCCTCCAGCGCGAGCACTTTATTGCCGTTGTACTCGACGGTGATGACTATCTTCTGCAAGCCATCGTCGTTCACGGTGCTATCTCCCCGGGGGTTAAGCCGTTGGGCAACAATTTCTAAGTCATAGCCTGGCGGCAGTCCTGTCAGCTTTTGATAGCTGCCATTGGTGTCGTACTCTTGGAGCTTAATATATTCCAGCTGAGATTTGGCAAGGCTTTCCGCAGTCGCCCGCTTCTGGACGATAAAGGTGGTGCGGGCAGATGTGCTCATGGCGGTGAGAAAGGCGGTGGCAACTAAGGATAGGATGGAGATGGCGATCAGGGTCTCGATGAGGGTCATCCCCTTTTGTCCCCTCCCCGACCTGCCTTCGCGGCGTGCCTTGTTCAGCGGCTCTGACGCTCCTCCCGCTCTCAACAGCCTAGTCTGCAATCTCCCCACCGTGCATGCCCCTATAGGCGATAATCATTTTCGAATAGTACTTTAGTACTATAGCATGATTTATGGCGCAAGGCAATAGGGTGGGGTAAGGAAATCAGCGACTTTCCCTGGATGGAGCCAGGGCTGAGCCCGGTGCAGGCGGGAAACGTGCCTGTCTATTTGACCTTGTAGATGAGGATCCTCTGTGAGCCGGCGAGGTCGTAGCCAGCAGCCATGCTGGGGAAGTCAAGTCCGCCTTCAGGTAAGCCGACAAGGTTTATGAAACACCCCGGTTGCAGGTTTACATGCGTGTTGCCGACGACGGCGCCGAAAAGGCTGCCATTGGGCTGCAGGTTGGTGGTGCACTTTACCGACATGAGCATGATGAACTCTTGTCCACCGCTGAAGCCGCGGAGGTGGTACAGGTATCCAGGGCTGGTGAACGGTTCCTGTGGGTTGTCGCTGAACTGGAAGTCATCGAAGTTGCTGATATCCCGATATCTGCTGTCGCTGGTGGTCGTTGTCTCCCTGCTGATGATGGCGGCACTGGCTACTGCCGCCAGCCAGTAGCTGGTCTTCTTGGAAACCGTTACTTCTCTGTCCTGTCTGGCTGACACCGGATACTGCGCCGGGTTTGCCAGCTCGGGCTGTTCCAGGTCTATGGTGAACCATGAGTCTTCGGTGATGTTGACCGTAGCCTCGTCCCAGGTGAGCACTATGCCGGGCCTATCATCGCTCTCGTCTTTTGGCGTGCCATTATCGTTGTTGCTGTAAAGGGCGACCTTTATCTTGGGCGGGTTCTCGGGGTCGGAGGGGGCAAGGCATCTTATCTGGAAGCTACTGAGCGTGCCATCGTCGCTGGGGGTAAACCTTTGCAGCAGGAGCCGGTTTGCCGGCTCGGTCTGCCAGGGATAGGGAACATTGTCATCGGCTTCACCTCCTGCGCCCAGCAGGAACTTCCCCTGCCCCAGTTTGGGTTGGAAGTCGAGGTTCCCTATACCGATGACGCAGCCCGGACCAATAATCTTTGTGTCCGGACCGAAATATATCGCGTTTCCCGAGCAGTTATTATAATAGGTGGCATAGATGGTCTGACCGTTGAGGTCCAGGATAATGTCCTTGTCGGAGAAATCGAACTTCCCGTCAACGTATATCGTGCCCGTCAGTTTGGCATAGCCGCTGCCCTGGATGGACAGGTTACCGTTACGGTAGAGGGGTGGGATCAGAACAGGGTTGGCTATGGTGCCACCGGAGATGGTATAAGTGCTGCTCGGGTAGGGGTTGTTCTTGTTAACCTTCTGGCTATAGAAGGCGGACAGTTCTTCCTCAGTGGGTAGCACTACTGTTACACCTTGCTCAATGCCACCTGTCTTTACTGCGCTTGAGTCTCCGGTGAATGTCCCGCAGGTCACGCCGCCATAAATCGTGCCCCCGGGCTGGATACTCACCGTGCCCGGGCTGCTGAGGGCACGCTCGAACAGCGAGGAATAGTCAGCGCCGCCGCTGAGGTAACATTCTATCTCTGTGCTTTGGTTATCGCTGCTGGTGGCTACCGACACCAGCTTGTAGACTGGTCTGGTCCCGCCGGAAGCCATGGTGAGGGTGACCTCAACGACACTGCCATTGGGTGCCTGAAATGAAAGGCGCCGTTCCTCGCCCTCTTCGGGAAGGGTGACATTGTGCTGCCAGACGTGCCACAGCATTTTGTGCACGCCGGCATCAGCATCGTAGTAACGCTTGTCATATGCCTCGATCACGCGGTGGTACCGCATGCTACCGGCCATTAGGTCGAGAAGCGGTACGATGAGGAAGCCCCCCAGCGTGAGCAGTACCAGCGCCATGGGCAGTACCTGCCCCTGCTGTGAGCTGAATATCCGTTTCACCACTCTTTTGAACATTGCCCACCTCCAACTGAAGTCACAGCGATGCTATCACGGTGTCATCTGCTGCTGGACTACCCGCGGCGTCGCCTGGTAGCACCTTTTTATCTCGTTTGTTCCGCTTACCCCACGCACCTGGCAGGTAACTTCGATGCAAAGGGCGGGGGAAGGCTCGGTGCCGGCTAGCTGTGCACAGCACTCCGGTTTATTAGTGTCGCCGGGCAGATATATGGCAAGTTCAACATTTTCTGCCACTGTAGTCCTGCGGACAGTCTCCTCACCGGCTATTTGCTCCTCTCTGAGGAGCTTTCCCGCTTGTATTTTGTAAGTGACGCTGGCGTTTACGAATTCGTCTTCAGTCTCATCCCAGCGTGGCTGAGTGAGCTTGACGATGGTAGCAGGCTCACCCTCAGGCTTTTCTACCTTTGAAGCCATGTTTATGTCCAGGACGAGCCAGTGCCCGGTGTTCTGGACCTGGCTCAGGGCGATGGCGTGCGCCTCGCTCAGTGGACTGAGACGTACCAGGGTAATAATAGCGGCGACGATGACACCCGTCGCCACCACAGCGATGCTGATGACGACAAGCAGTTCCACCATTGTAAAGCCCTTCTGTGCCGACGGTGGGCTGGCGCGCAGCCTCCCGGCGGGTACAGCTCTGCCAGGCTCAGGGTCATGGGGTTGCGGGTATGTTTGCGTCATTCCCTTCGTTCTCCCTAGTCCGGTGACTTCAGCTTGTACCCTGAAATCTGGAAAGGCTTTTCTCTACCTTGGTAGGTCACCGTGACGGTGACGATCTGCACGCCTTTGTCCTCAGCCGTCTCCATCCCGCTCTCATCGATGCAGGTAGCGTTGGTGCTCACTGTATAGCCGGCAGGGACTTGCCCCCGGTACTGGTATTCCTGGTGGCTGGGGCACTTGTTATCGCCGATGTATACCTGTGTCTTGGCGTCTTCCAGCGCCGATTTAGCCAGGCTCTCCATGGTGGTGGACTGGTCGTTCATCATCAGCGATTTGTAGCTGGTGGTGAGACCGAGGAGAAATGCCATGCCCACCGCAGCCAGAATACTACAGGCGATGAGCACCTCGATAAGGCTTATCCCGTATTGTGTTGTGGCGATTGTTGACAGAGATTTTGGCATCGTGTTCAGTGCACCAGTTGCAAGGCACCATAGATGGGCATGAAGACAGCTAGGGCGAGGAAACCTACAAAGGCGCCGATGCCGATGGTCATCACTGGCTCTATAAGTCCTAGTATAGTCTGGGTGCGCCTGTCAGCTTCGATCTGGAAGTTATCAGCAACCACGCTGAGCGTCTGATCTAGGGCACCGGTCTCTTCACCGACTTTGGCCATCTCCACCATCAGCGGCAGGAAGACCTTTCTCTGTCGCATCGGTGTAGCCAGTCCTCTGCCCCTCATCATGTCGTATTCCACCTGCTTCAGAGCCTCTGCAACCACCGTGTTTCCTGCTGCCTGGGTGGTCAGCTTTATCACCTCGGTCATGGGGATACCGGAGCGGAAGAGCAACGCCAAATTACGACAGCAGCGGGACAGCTCAGTGAGCAGGAGGAGGCGTCCGATGAGCGGTACCCTCAGCAGGATGGTGTCACGGATGCGGCGCCCGCGTGGTGTCCTGAAGAAGAGGAACAGGAGCAGCACCAACCCCACCAAGCCAGCCATGAGGTACAGCCCGTAGTCTCTAATGACGACCATGCCACCGATAAGCAGTCTGGTGAATATTGGCAGTTTGCCGCCGAGTGCGGAGAACATCTGGGTAACTGGTGGCAAAAGCACAAACACCATAATGACACCGACTACGATCGCCATCATCAGTACCAACATGGGGTACATCATCGCCTGCTTCAATTTGCCCATGGCAGTCATCTCTCGCTCGATATGGTCAGCAAGTCCACGGAGGACGGATTCCAGGGCGCCAGTATGCTCACCGACCCCGATCATGCGGCTGTAGAGAGGTGAGAAGACATTGCGGTGTTGAGCAAGTGCTGCCGAAAACGATCTACCGGCACGGAGCTCATCGATAACTTTCGCCAGTGTACGCTTAAGTGCCTTGTCTGAGGTCTGTGATTGAAGTAATTCCAATGCGGTGATGATGCCCACACCTGACTCCAACAGCAGTGCTAGCTGGCGGGAGAAGAGCACCAGTTCTTCCTTTTTGACCGAGGGTTGGAGGAAGCGGTCCAAACTGGGGAAGAGGCGGGCTTCCGGCTTGAGACTGACCACGCGGTAGCCGATGGTGCTGAGCATGTCAATGGCAGCCCTCTCATCTACGGCAGAGAGCTTCCCCTTGACCATCCTCCTGTCCTGCGTGTAGGCAACATAAGAGTAGTTCATGACGATTAACCTGCCGTGTATGCGTTGCGCAGTACTTCGTAGGGTGTGGTTACGCCGGCTCTAGCCTTGAGCATGCCATCTTTAGCCAGAGTGGTCATGCCCTGCTCTATTGCTTTGGCGCGGAGCTGTGCCGGTGTGGTGCCGGTGACCAGCATCTGCTTCAGCTCATCGCTCATCTCCAGTATCTCAAAGACGCCTGTCCTGCCCAGATAGCCGGTGTAGGTGCAGGCTTTGCAGCCGGCGCCGTAGAGGAACTCCGAGCGCTCCTCGCCGAGCTCCCGGCGGTAGGCTAGCTGTTCCACCATGGGTGCGGTGACCATTCTAGCACAGTGCGGGCAGACGCGGCGTACCATCCTCTGGGCAACTATGCCGACCACCGCGGAGCAAATTAAGAACGGCTCCACGCCGAGGTCAAGCAGGCGGAAAAGTACGCCCACGGTGTCATTGGCATGCACCGAGGAAAGAACCAGGTGCCCGGTGAGCGCCGACTGGACGGCGATCTCGGCGGTCTCGCGGTCACGGATCTCGCCGACCAGTATGATGTCGGGGTCAAGGCGGACGATGGCGCGCAAGCCACTGGCAAAGGTGATGCCGGCACGGGGGTTAATCTGTATCTGGTTTATGCCCTCGAAGCGGTATTCCACCGGGTCCTCGATGGTGATGATCTTCCGCCCCACCCGGTCAAGGGAGTTGATGGCGGCGTAGAGCGTGGTGGTCTTGCCAGCCCCGGTGGGCCCGCTGATGAGCACCATGCCATAGGGCACCATTAACATCTTTTCCAGCTTTTCCCGGCTTTCGGGCAGGAGTCCAAGCTGGGGGAGAGATAATACGGCGACCGACTTGTCTAGCAGACGGAGTACTGCCATCTCGCCATGGACAGTGGCGATGGTGGCAACACGCAGGTCGATGTTCTTGTTCCTGGTGCTGAAGGAAAACTGGCCATCTTGGGGGCGGCGGGGGTCGGCGATGTTCATGTTTGCCAGAATCTTGATGCGGGAGACAAGGGGACCGTGCGTGCCCAGCGGCAACGAGCTTATCTCGTGAAGTATGCCGTCTATGCGGAAGCGGATGCGTACTCTATCCGCTTCGGGTTCGATATGGACATCGGAAGCCCGGGACTTCACCGCCTCATCAAGGAGGCGATTCAGCGCACGGGCTACGGGAGAGTCCTCAGCAACGGCAACGGCGGCAGCAGCGAGTCTCTCCGGCGTCTCGACCTCAGCGGTTGTGGTAGCGGGACCGCCAAACATCTGGGCGATCTCACCGAAGGCTTTGTAGTTGAAGTCTATGGCTTCCTGTATATCGACGAGCTTGGCTTCCACTGGCTCGATGCGCTTCTTGGTGCGTGCCGATAGGGCTTCAATGGCGATGATATCATCGGGGTTTGCCATCGCCACGCGCAGGGTGTTGTTCCTCACCTCAAGCGGGATGACGTTGTACTTACGGGCAACGTTCTCCGGCACTAACTGGAGCGCTTCAGGCGTCGGTGCCTGGAGCAGCACATTCAGACGGGCAATGCCGCTGACCAGCTCTTCGGTGTCTGCCTTGTTTCCAGTCTTTTCCTTTACCCGCTCTTCTGCCATGTAAAATTCGTATAAGTGACATTTTATGTCAGCGCATCGGCGCTGTCAACTTCGATGACCTTTATCCGCTGGTATTCGGCGAACTGTCTGGCTTCGGTGCTGAGGCGAGGATAGACAAGTATCGCTTTATCATGGATGCTGGCATCATACGCCCTGGTATCGAAAGCGGAGACAGCGTCAAAGCCGACCTCGTCATTAGCGCTGAGAATTCCGATAGCCAGGGTGTGAGTAAGGATGCCATCGTCATAGCAGGCGAGTATGTGGAAGCGGTGTTTTGCTCCTGACCTACCCTCGATGGTCGCCTGCTCCTCCACTTTATAGCCCGTGGCTTTGAGGTATTCTACTAGCTGGGCTTTCGATTTGAATGTGCTGCGCTGTGGCTTGGTGGCTGGTGTGGCTGTAGGCGCAGTGACTGCTGTGGTGAGGAACCTTTCCAGTTCGGCGTCTTCAAAAAGGCGTATTTTCTGACGGAGGGCGAACTGCCTTGCCGGGGCAGAGAGACGGGGGATGACCACAAGCACCTTGTCGTGGATACCGAGGTCATAGGTCTTGTTGTCATAGGTGAACACTCTGTCCAGCCCCACCTCAGGTGCCCTGCCGTCCACGAGCACATCTAGAGCAATGGTGTGGGTGACGAAACCATCATCGCGGCGGGCAACGATGTCAAAGATATGCCCGGCACCTGACTTGCTGGCACCGTTCAGCGCGGCACTTTCAGCCACTTCATAGCCACGGCTCCTGAGAAAATGGATGAGCCGTTCCTTTGGTCCCAGTTCAAATTCGAGCCAGCGTCTCTTATCCTCATTGAGGCGGTAGGAGTAGACGAAAGTCTCGACTACGTCCTTTTCCAGAAAGAAACGCGAGCAGTTGAGGCAGTGCCAGGTGGTCAGCGGTTGACTGAAAATGCTTTTACAACCGTGGCATTGGTAGTTTATCCCCAGGCTCTGGTAGTCTGTACCCAAGAACTTTAGCTCCCTCTGGCATTTAGGGCAGATATACCTGTTGTCGCTGATGTATTCTTCCTCAAGGCTGAGGTTGCCGCACTGGAGGTGTTCCAGTATGCGCCCCCTGGCGATGTTCCAGGAGTAGCATCTGGGGCAGCCATCGCCTGCCTTTAGGTTGGGGGACTGGCATTCGGGGCAGAAGAGGAGGCGGTTGTGGGGGTATTTTTCCAGCAGCCCACTGACAGTTAACGATTCCATGAGTTCATGTGCCTGGCTGGTGGACAAAGAGAGCAGCTCTTCCACTTGGGGGTAGGCGAAGCCAAGTTTTAATGACAAATCAATGGAGGGCTTTACTTCGCTGATGTTGCCACCCAGCAACCGCTCAAGTAGTTTGCGCGCGATGGGATCCTCCCTTACAGTACGGGTCAGCATTTCCTCTCCTGAATTGCTTTCTGTTGTCCGATAACAGACTAAACCAAATGTGGCACATATGCAATCTGTTTGTCAAGTTATGCCATGAGCATTTAGTCGTGAGCCGGATAGTCAATTAGTCCTATGCCCGGGGATTTTAACAATATCTTGTGGTAGCAGGGCTACACAAACCTTTTTGTATGTTATAATAAAACAAGCCCATGGGGGGGAAAGCGACCATCTGGGTGCGTAGTCTTTTCGCTATTGTATTTGCGCTGGTTCTGTTTCCTTGTGCAGAAGTTGCCCCTGTGTCAGCCGACCCCAGCAAGATGAGCTGGTCAGTCGTTGATACCCCTGCTCCTGGTAAGGAAGATAATGTGGTAGTTCCGGGTGCTGAGGTGAATGCCATGGCGATTGGTGCTGACGGCAGGACCTTCTATGTGGTAGACACGCCAAACAAAGTGCTCTATAAGTCGGAGGACGGCGGTGTGACCTGGAAAAGGGAGGTCTCTGACAGGCTGTTTGAGGCTGCGGGTGGTGTGGTGCGTATCTGGAATGCGGTCATGGCACCGTACGATGTGAACATTGTGGCGGCGGTGACGGACGAAAATGCGGCGACCCCGGGACCGAGGAGGGTGTTTGTTTCCAAGGACGGCGGACAGAACTGGGATGCCCTTGATTCCGGGCTTGTACTTGCGGCTAACGAGTTAATCGGGTGTCTCGACATTTCGGTGAGGTACGGCGAGTACAGGGATATCGTCATCGGCACAAGGAATGGGGGTGGGGGTGGTAAGGTGTGGGTGCTTAAGATGGGGGCGGTGGCGTCAGCTTGGATGAACCAGAACCTGACAGGGAGTGGTGCCGGCGATGTGGTGGCGGTGAGGTTTTCACCCAGCTACACTTCGGACTGGGGCATCATCGCCGTGGCGGCGGGAAGCACTGGCACGTACATCAATCTGGGAGCAAGGGATACGGTGGCACAGACAACCACGTGGAATCGCGCCGCTGGCTACACGGGCTATCCTGTGTTGCTGAGAAGAGCGGGGGAAACACAGTACCCCAAGCTCGCCGATGTGATAACTGCCGACCTGGAGCTGCCGTCGGACTTTCTGGCAGCGACGACAACCGGTGATTCACCGAGACGCCGCTATTATATCGGTATCAATACTACTAACAACGTTGGCTATGTGTACAGGGTGACAAACACCTCTGTGTCTAATATCACACCCCCGGCATCGCCACCTGGCAAGGGGGTCTTCAGCATTGCTTACTACGGTGACTACCAGGATGGTGAGCTGCTTGTTGGTGAGGTGGTGCCTTACATCCCCGGACGGGTTAGAATATGGCGGACATCTGATTCGACCTATTATAGCCCCCGGTGGCGGCCATCGCAGCCGGATTATGGCTCGCCTACCGGTGGCTTTGGCACTGATTATGCCAATGCCATCGTTGAATGGCACCCTGACGGCACCCGGGCTTACTGCGGCACCAGCTCGGCTCGACTGAGCCTCGGTGGAACGGATGTCGCCCACCCGAACAGATGGCCTGGAGCGATGATCACTACGGCACCTCCGGGCGATGAGTCCGCCTTTTCGGTGAGTCCATGCTCGGAGTGGTATGAAATGCAGGTACGTATGACGGACAAACAGCTTATTTCAAAGCTTGCTGAGCACTGGACGCAGTTCAGCCTGATAGACAGCAACATGCAAAAGCTCTGTGATGTGGCGGCGCTTAACGTGCCCGAGCCGAAGCCCGGGGAGGAGGCAATCACCGACTATGAAATACTGTACCTGGCTTCTCAGAGCGGCAATTCGTCCTACAGCATCTGGCGTAGCACCGGTCCGCCGCTAGGGTGGAGGTGGGAACGGGTGATGTGGCTGCCGAGCCACAATGCCGACAAAGGGATACTGCTGAGGGTTAGGCAGCCGCATCACGAGGATAAGGTGCGGAGTCAGGTGGTCATCTATGGCGAGGTGGGATGGAGGGATGTGGGCTATTCTGGTGACGAAGGGCAGACATGGACGGTCATCCCCGGTGACTCTGATATGGACATCGTTGACCTGGCAGTGGCGCGTGACCGGACGCTCTATGTTCTCTCGAGCACCGCGGTGTACCAATATGATAAGGCTGGCACTAACCAGCAGACAGTGAAAAAGGTGTATACCGATTTTCCTCGCAACCACACCATTGCTGTGCCTCTCTATAGGTTAGAGGAGAGGGAGCCAAACGAAGACTGGGTGATAGTCGGGGAGGCAGGTCCCCCCGATGGCTATGGGAGGATGGCTTATGTTGATTTTGCCCGGGCGGTGGTGAAGTTCCAACCGGCGCTGGAGGAGCGGAAGCCTGTGCCTGTTGAGGGGAATGTGCATGTCGTCACCGATGACAGATTTGAAGGTAACAGGACAATATATGCTGCCAGCCACGACAGCAGCAACACTGCTGGTAAAATCTACCGCTGGGTCATGGGGAAGAGTAAGGACTGGGAGGAGTTGGGTCCACCGAACTCCGCCTTCCATGGTTTGGTGATGCGGAACAATGTCCTGTATGGGACATGGGCAAAAGACGAGCTTATCGATATTCCCGGCGACTATCAAGGTGGCGCTGACCGCACATTGTTTGCGCGTGCCCCCGTGCCGCCACCGCCTGAATGGGACTACCTTATCGAAGGGTTACCTGGCACAGGCATGGTCACCTTCACCTGCGAGCCGAGTTCGCTGAAGATATCTTCCAACAAGTACAACTGGCTGTGGGCGATCGATAACCGCGATTATAACTGGGGCGCCCAGCGGGGATGCCTGTGGGTATATACTGACATATTTGCCAAAGTTGGACCGTGGACAATACTGCCTGCCAGCGGCGATGTGCTCCCCTGTGATCCGGTACGCGGTCTGGCGAGGGAGATAAATTTCCGCTGGCGGCAGCTAGACTATGCCAGCGTTTACGAGATGCAGATAGCCAAGGATAGAGAGTTCACCACCCGTGTACTGAGCGAAAATGTTACTCCGGTGGACCAGACCTCGCCAGCCGCATACTATCCTGCTGGAGGCTTAATAGCGGTGCCCGCCTCTGAAATAGCCTTGCCGGGGACACTGGAGTGCGGGCATGAGTACTACTGGCGAGTTAGGGCGCGGCGAGCTACCACGGGTGAGGTGGTACGCAGTCCCTGGTCAGCGACCATGTACTTTACCACCAAGGTAGGCGTGCCGGTGCACAGCAGGTACCTGGGTCCGGTGTTGCGCAGCCCGGCAAGTGGTGCCGAGAATGTGGTGTTGTCGCCGGCTTTTTCCTGGGCTCCACTGCCAGAGGTGACTAAATATGAGTTTATCCTGGCTAGGGACCCGGAGCTAAAACGGGTGCTGGTAAAGAAGAAGGTGGCTGACACCGCCTTCAAATACGATGGCGAGCTCAGCCCCGGGACGACCTATTTCTGGCAGGTAAGGGGAGTGGAGCCGTTTATCACCGAGCCCAGTGCCGTAGCCAGCTTTATTGTGGCTAAGGCTGAGGTTGAGCCAATGCCAAAACCAAGGGAGCCGGTGGGTGTCTTGACCTGGGCGGGCATAGCAGTGTATACGATTCTGGCAGCGGTGGTGATGGTATTCATCAGGGCGAGGTTCGGTCAGAGGAAGGACGAGCAAGACGTGGAGGAAAGAGTACCGTGGATAAAGTAAATTTGGCAGGAGGCTGTCATGTTCTGGGACAGGAAGATGGTGTTTATAACCGGTGTAAGCGGGTTCGTCGGCTCGCACCTTGCCAAACATCTGCTGCAACAGAAGGCAAAGGTGTACGGGCTGGTGAGGAGGCGGGCTGACGGTGGCATCTCACGGAATTTAGAGCATCTCGGCATCGAGAAGGAGATAGAACTACTAGAGGGCGATGTGCGCGATATTTCCAGCCTGGCTTTTGCTCTGGATGCCTCCAAGCCACAGGTGGTGTTCCACTTCGCGGCACAATCATTTGTCCCCAGGTCGTTTTCCCACCCTTGGGAGACCATAGACATAAATTTTTTGGGCACGGTGAACGTGCTGGAAGCAATACGTTCTAAGGGGCTTGACCCCATTATAGTATTCGCCGGCAGCAGCGAAGAATACGGTCTGGCTATCGCTTCACGACGCCAGTATGAGGAGGCGCTGGAGAGGTACGGGACAGTCTTCCCGGAGCCGGAGCGTATCCCGGAGCTTCCAATAAACGAACTGAACCCATTGCGGCCGATGTCACCGTATGCTGTCTCGAAGGTCTCGGCAGAATATGCGATGCGGAACTATCACAGTGCTTATGGCTTGAAGGCGGTGGTATCAAGGGCGTTCAACCATGAGGGCGCTGGCAGGGGCAGGATGTTCGTCACCTCGGCTATTACCAGCCAGGTGATGAGGTTGAGGAGGGGGGAGATAGACAGGATGGTGATAGGCAATGTGAACGCCTTCCGAGACTGGTCGCATGTTGACGATATAGTTAACGGCTATTGTCTTCTGGCAGAGAAGGGTAAGCCCGGGGAAGTATATGTCCAGGGGTCACAGCGGGCTAACTCGGTGCTCAGTTACCTGCTACTGAGCCTGGAATGCGCTGGCTATGAGGTTCACAGTTTGCAAAGCCTGCAGGGGCAGAAGAGGCTGGAAGCGCCCACGGAGATAGACAGGGCGCCGGCGTTTGGCCTGTTGTTTGAAAAGACCAGGGTGGACAGGCTGATGCTGGAGGGTGCGCTCTCTTTCGACCTTGCCGATGGGGGCATTGTAGTGGAAACAGACAAGGGCAGGGTAGTAGTCCAGTTCGACAGTGAAAGGTTCAGACCTGCTGAGGTGCCTGTGCTGCTGTCGGACACTACCAAGATCAGAGAACTTGGTTTCAGGGTGGAGCATTCCCTGAGGGACATCATTAATGACCAGCTCAACTATTATCTGGATCCTGGTAAGTGAGTTGGGACATCTAGCAGATCGTGTCAGCCACAGGCCCAGTCTCATCCTTTTGTTTTCGAGTTGTAGAAAGGCGGCGATTAGTCTGCGCTGTATGATATAATTAGTGGGCTCGATGCGAAGAGCCCGTGATCGGTCTCCATGTATTTTTAGCGGAGGGCTGTTATGTATGGAATAACTTCGTACGGTGCTTATATTCCCCTGTGGCGGTTAAGCCGCGATGTCATTGCTGCTGGCTGGGGGCGGGCGTCGCTGGGCGGAGAGCGGAGCGTAGCCAATAACGATGAGGATACCGTGACCATGGCGGTGGAAGCGGTGCTGGACTGTCTCGGCGATATGGATCGAAGTATTGTGGACGGGCTCTATTTCGCCTCTACCACTGCTCCTTTTAAAGAAAAGCAGTGTGCTGCATTGGTGGCAGCGGCTGCTGATTTGAGGACGGACATCATAACCATGGACTTTGGCAACAGCCTCCGTGCCGGTACTGCTGCCCTGCGTGCTGCGCTGGATGCGGTAAACAGCGGCTCTGCCGAGAACGTGGTGGTGGTTGCTTCTGATTGTCGTCTGGCTTATCCGCGCTCTGACTACGAACAGAACTTCGGCGATGGTGCAGCAGCCCTGCTGGTGAGCAGGGGCGGTAACCTTATTGCCACGGTTGAGGCGAGCTACTCTATTTCGAACGACATGTATGATGTCTGGCGGCTGGACAAGGACATCTTCGTACAGTCATGGGAGGACCGGTTTACCATTGAGCATGGCTATCTGGAGAACATGTCCAAAGCAATCGGCAGGTTGATGCAGAGGCAGGACCTGAAGGCTGACTCGGTGAGCAAGGCTATATTCTACGCCCCTAACCTGAGGGCTCAGCAGACTCTTGCCAGGCAGATAGGGCTGGATGTGAAGACACAGCTTCAGGATCTGCTTATGAGCAATCTGGGAGTCTGTGGTTCAGCCCATACCCTGATAATGCTGGCAGCAGCCTTTGAGGAGGCTAAGGGTGGGGAGACCTTTCTGCTGGCAAGCTATGGGGATGGCAGCGACGCTTTTCTGATAAAGGTCACTGAAGCTGTGGAAAAAACTAAAGGGAAACGGCGTGGTGTCAAGGGTTTCCTTGGCTCCAAGCGGTCGCTGCCAAGCTATGAGCGCTATCTCAGTTACCGTGGGCTGGTGGAGCCTCAGCCTGGCGAGCCTTTCAGATTGTTCCCGTCTTCCAGTGCTAGCTGGCGGGAGCGCAATTGGGCTATCCGCTTCCATGGCAGCCGCTGCAAGAACTGCGGTCTGGTAACCTTCCCTATCCAGCGGGTGTGCTACGGATGCCACTCCAAGGACAATTACGAGGAGGTAAGGCTTTCTGATAAGAAGGGGACAGTCTATACTTTTTCACTGGACGCGCTGGCGGGCAGGAGCGATGACCCGATGGTGCCACATATTGTAATAGAGTCTGAGCTGGGTAAGACCAGGATCTACAGCATAATGACAGACTGTGACCCCAGCGAGATAAAGATCGGCATGTCTGTGGAGATGACCTTCCGCAGAATGTACGAGGGCGCTGGGATGTATAACTACTTCTGGAAATGCCGACCGGTAAGATAGCAATGGCATGGAGGAACAAAAATGGAGAGTATAAAGGACAAAGTCGCCATTATAGGTATGGGATGCACTAAGTTTGGCGAGCGCTGGGATACGGGACTCGATGACCTGACCATTGAAGCCGCATTCGAGGCTTTTGAGGATGCCGGCATCGACCCCGGTGATATTCAGGCAGGATGGTTTGGCACAGTCACTGCCCCTACCACGGGTATAGGCGCCACCCACGCAATCAATCCGCTCAAGCTACGTATCCCGATGACCAGAGTGGAGAACTGGTGCATTACGGGACACGAAGCTCTGAGAAACGCCTGCTTCGGTGTAGCTTCAGGCATGTACGATATAGTGCTGGCGCTGGGGGTGGAGAAGCTAAAGGATACCGGTTTCCCCGGGCTGGGTACTGGTAGAGGCATGGGACCGGTGCTTGAGGCAAGGCGCACCTCGCCGGGAAGTTTTTCCCTCATCGCCACCAGGTATTTCTATACCTACAACTTGAGCCCGGAGGAGGGTAAGAGAATAATCGGTAAGATAGCGGTGAAAAACCATTACAATGGCAGCATGTGTCCTAAAGCCCACTTCCGCAACAAGATAACGCTGGAGCAGGTTCTTAATGCACCGATAATTGCCTGGCCCCTGGGGCTCTTCGACTGCTGCGGCAATAGCGATGGTGCTGCCGCTGCTATCCTGGTTCCGGCGAAGATAGCCAAAAACTTCAGAAAGGATCCTGTGTACATAAAAGGTCTGGGGCAGTCTTTTGACCCACTCCTGCCACATACCCGCCCCGGATTTGACTGGCTGACCTGGGATGCGCTTATCAATTCATCACGGCAGGCTTACGAACAGGCGGGGATAAAAAACCCAAGGGAGGAACTTGACATCGCTGAAGTTCACGATTGCTTTACCATCACTGAGCTGATAATCTATGAAAACTTCGGCTTTTGTCCTCGTGGTAAGGCTAAGGAGGACATAGATGCCGGATTCTTCGAGCTGACAGGTGGGCTGCCGGTCAATGCTGATGGCGGGCTGAAGTGTTTCGGGCACCCGGTGGGCGCCAGCGGCTTACGGATGACCTATGAGGTCTACAAGCAGATACAGGGCAAAGCCCAGTCTCCGGAGCGGCAGCTCAAAGATGTGCGGTTGGGGCTATCACATACCTTCGGCGGTCCACCACAGGTGAGCGCCGTGGCTATACTGGGAAGGGAGCTGGGGTAGGCGGACTCTAGACGCAGTGATTAGAGGCGGGCTGCAAGCCCCGCCTTGTTTCACTGTTCAGGATTTCCCGTGTAGTCATAGAAACCACGGCCTGTCTTTCTGCCCAGTTCTCCGGCTCTTACCTTCATAACCAGGCACCTTGGCGGTTTGAACTGATCCCTCATGTATTCCCGATAGTGTGTCAGGGTGATCGCCAGCCCGGTGTCCAGCCCTACCATATCACGCAGTTCAAACGGGCCCATCCTGAAGCCACAGCCTTCCCGATAGGCTGTATCTATGTCCCGGGGCTCAGCAATGCCCTCATCATACATATTCAAGCCTTCGTTATACCATATCTGGAGGAGCCTGTTGACTATAAAACCCGTGGAGTCCTTACAAATTCCAGGGACTTTGCCAAGTTTGTGACAGAGCTCCGTTATCGTCTTCACAGTATCCTCAGACACACGTTCGTGGACGACCACCTCAATCCCTTGCATGAGCTGCGGGGGATTGAACCAGTGCATACCTATGAACTTCTCAGGACGCTTTGTTGCTATAGCCATCTCGGTAATGGACTGGGCAGAGGTGTTTGAGGCAAAGATGGTCTCCTTGGGGCATATTTCGTCAATCTCTCTGAATAGCTGCTTCTTGATGTCAATGTCTTCAACGATGGCCTCGATGACAAGGTCAGCATCGCTTACCGCTTTGGTCAGGTCTGTTGTCCCTTCTATTCGTGCGAGCACGGCATCCGCTTCAGCCTGTGTCATCTTCTGGCGTTCCACGCTCCCACTGAGGAACTTTTTTATCCTGGCTATACCAGCCTCGACCAGTTCGTCTTTGATGTCGCTGAGGTTGACCTTGTAGCCGGCCTGACTGCATACCTGAGCAATCCCGTGCCCCATAACACCGGCCCCGAGGACACAAATTTTTCTTATCTCCATGGCTTACCTCCAGTTATAACTACTAATGTTGTCGTATGTCCTTTCAGGTGTAGGTGTAGAAACCGCGCCCTGTTTTCTTGCCCAGCCAGCCGGCATCGACCATTTTTCGGAGCAGGGGGCAGGGCTGGTATTTGGGCCCAAGCTGCTGGTGAAGCGTTTCCAGAACCTTGACCAAGCTGTCAATACCCACAATGTCGGCAAACTCGAAGGGGCCGAGGGGCCAGTTGGCGCATAACTTCACCATTCTATCGATGTCTTCAATGGTTGCCAGTTTTGCAGAGTACATCAAAGCTGCTTCATTCACTATGGAAGCCATCACCCTGTCGATGATAAAACCCGGGCTCTCTTCCAGTTTTACCGGCGTTATACCTGTTTTGCGCAATAATTCATTACAGGCTTCGACTGTCCCAACCGAAGTCTGTAGTCCTTTTACTATCTGAGCCAGTAGTTTATCCTGGACAGGGTTCTTGGTGAGGTTGATTCCGACGAACCTGTCCGGCCTTGCAGTCTGACGTGCCAGGCGCGTTATCCATGGGTTGGCGGTTGTCGTTGCCAGGATTGTTTTTTCCTGACATTTTGTGTCACAATCACGCAGCACTTTGCTTTTTAGCTCGAGGTCATCAGGGAGAAACTCGAGGACAAGTTCTGACGTGCTTATCTTACCTAAATAGTCTTCACCCAGGTCAGTGACAAATACCTTGAATCCGTTCTTGGCTAGTATCTGTGCCAGTTCATCGCCCAGTGCGGTACGTCCGATTATGGTGATGTTTTCTATGCTCATGGCTATCTCCTGACTGACTGTTGTGGTCAAATCCTAGGTGGCTTCGATAAATTCGCGAAGATACCTGTTTACGAGTTCAGGCTTCTCATGGACGATCCAGTGGGAGGCATCGGGCACCCGCTTCACTGTGAGGCTGGCAACATATTGTTCCAGACCATCCAGGTTACCTGGGAGGAGGTAGGTGTCCTTTTCTCCCCAAATGACGAGTGTGGAAACTGTAATTATATTTGCTGAGCTGGCAGCTATGGCATCTGTACTGTCACCAGTGAAAGAGCCAAGCTGGGCAGCTCGATAATAGTTTAACATCCCGGTGAGGGCGCCGGGTTGTGACCAGGCTTTGAGGTATTCCTGCTTATCTTCTTCGGTGAAATATCCCTCTTTTAAGCCGCTTTTCAGCACGGCGTTTACCAGCGCTGCGTAGTTATCACGGGAAAGTATCTCTTCAGCCCCGGCACTGCGATGGAGGAGGATATACTGGCTGGCTTTCTGCTGTGCCGGGTTTTGCTGCAGCTCTCTGGCGAATATTATGGGGTGGGGTGCGTTTATAATGATAAGCTTTTCCAGATAATCGGGATGGCGCATGGCGAAGGGCCAGGCTACTGCCCCTCCCCAGTCGTGACCCACAAGGACGAATCTCTTGTGGCCCAGACGCTCGGCAAGAGCGCGGATGTCCTCTATGAGATATTTTGTCCTGTATTGTTCCACCTCTGCGGGCTTCGATGAGAGGTTGTAGCCCCGCATGTCAGGGGCCACCGCCTGATAGTCACTGCCAAATTCCAGCAGCTGGCGTTTCCATGCGTACCAGAACTCTGGGAAGCCGTGCAGGAACATGATTAGCTTGCCCTGACCGACTGTAACATAATGCAGGCGGACCCCGTTCAATTCGACGTATTTGTGTTCCAGCGTAAAACCTCCTGATGGATTATCAGCTCATTTTGAGCGGAGATCGAGGATATGTTAGCATCGAGTCTGATAGCTGTCAATGTGCCGGGGCAGATTTTTCGATGTGCTGCTGGTGGGCTTGCTGTGGAATTGACAAGCATTTGTGTTTGCACAGCCAAAAGGCTTGGTGTTACAATTTGGCTCAAAGCCATGGTACTCAGCGACCGTACTATTCGTGAAGAAATTGCCAGGCGCAGGATTGTTATTGAACCTTTGATGCCTGACTGCATTCAGCCGGCGAGCGTGGATGTCCACCTAGACAGAAAACTGCTGGTCTTTCAATCTCTGAAGTATCCGATCTGCATTGATGTCAGACAAAATGTTAGTGACTTGATGGAAGAGGTCGAGATACCGGAAGATGGGCCATTTTTTCTGGAGCCGGGAGGATTTGTGCTGGGTAGTACTTTGGAATCAGTTACGCTCCCGGACGATATCGTGGCTCGGCTTGAAGGTAAAAGCTCGCTGGCAAGGGTTGGGCTTTTGATGCATTCCACTGCAGGATATGTTGATCCTGGCTGGAGTGGACACCTTACCATCCACCTATCAAATGTTGCCAGATTACCGGTTACTCTTTATTATAGAATGAAGATAGGGCAGCTCTGCTTTATGAGGTTAACTTCAGCTGCGGAAAGATTGTACGGTGCTACAGGACTGGGTAGCAAGTATCAGGGCCAGACTGGGCCTACTGCCAGTCGGTTTCACTACAATTTCAAGGAGGGGGAATGATGCTAGGACGTCCAGTCAATTTTATGGAGTGTGCTCTATCATTAGCCCGATTGGCTTTAGGTTACACCAGCCCTAACCCTGCGGTAGGTGCAGTTGTGGTCAGGGATGGGGTGGTGGTGGGCTTGGGTTACACCCAGCCGCCAGGCTCAAAGCATGCTGAGGTGATGGCTCTTGAACAGGCTGGTCCGAGAGCTAGAGGGGCGACTATGTATGTTACTCTGGAACCTTGTTGTCACTATGGGCGTACACCTCCGTGCACTGAAGTAATAATTGAGGCTGGTATTTCTGAGGTGCACGCAGCCCTTATTGACCCCAATCCTCTAGTTGGCGGTAAAGGGATAGAAGCGCTGGAGAGGGCGGGAATAAGGACCGTTGTCGGTGAGTGTGCGGAGAAGGCGGCGGAGGTAAACGAGGGGTATATAAAGTTTATCACTACGGGATTGCCGTTCGTTATTGCTAAATTCGCCATGAGCCTTGATGGCAAGATTGCTACTCAGAGTGGTGATTCCAGATGGATCAGCAGCGAGGAGTCGCGGAAATTTGTGCATTACTTGCGCCACACCGCTGACGCTATAATGGTGGGGGCAAACACTGTACTATCGGATGACCCACAACTTTCAGCTAGAAGCTGCAGCGGTAAAGGCGGAAAGACCAAGCGCCAGCCATTGCGGGTGATAGTAGACGGTAAAGGCAGGACACCTCCAGCGGCTCGTATTTTTGGCGAGCCCGGTGAAACCATCCTAGCTGTGGCTAAGCCGTTGGACCCGAGGAAGGTAGAGGATTTCAAAAGAGTGGGCGCTGAAGTTGTGGAGTTTGATGCCAGGGAAGGTGTGATTGATCTTTCTGAGCTGTTGTCCTTGCTTGGCAAGCGCGAGATCACCAGTGTTCTGGTGGAGGGCGGAAACAAGCTCTTCGGCTATTTGTTCGACCAGAAATTGGTAGACAAAGTACTCGCCTTTGTTTCACCGATCATAATTGGAGGGGAAAGAGCTAAGAGCGCCGTTGGTGGCAATGGTGTGGACAGGGTGAGTGAGGCGCTCCAACTGAGCAAGGTGAGGGTGACGGAATTCGGAAACGACGTCTTGATCAGCGGCTATCTCAGGTGAAGTGACATGTTTACTGGTATTATAGAAGAAATTGGAACGGTTAGAGACTTGTCTGGAGGATTGACGATTGAAGCCAGAAAAGTAGTCGAAGATATGAAGGCTGGTGACAGCGTAGCCATTAACGGTGTCTGCCTCACAGTAATTGCAGTTAACAGAAGCAGCTTTCGTGTGGAACTTATGCCGGAGACTGTCCGCCGTACTAACTTGGGCAAATTGCGTTATCGAGATAAGGTGAACCTGGAACGAGCTGTCCCCGCAACCGGGCGCTTCGGCGGTCATTTTGTCCAGGGACATGTGGACGGCGTGGGAGTGGTGAGTTCAGTGTGGAGGGAGGGGCAGGCAGTTATTATGAAGTTCTCAGTCTCTGAACCTCTTATGCCGTATATAGTTGACAAGGGCTTCGTAGCAGTCGATGGCGTCAGCCTGACTGTGATTAGCCCGCAGGGAAACAATTTTCTGGTCTCATTGGTCGGCTATACGCTCGATCATACGATACTGGGACAAAGAAGGCCTGGCGACGTGGTAAATATCGAGGTTGATGTGCTGGCTAAATATATAGAGAGTTTAATGCGGGCAGACAGCCGGACGGTGACAGTAGAATTTCTGGAAAGGCATGGCTTTGTGAAAGCGAGGTGAGCGCAATGGGATTTGCAACAATTCCGGAAGCGATAGAGGACATAAGAGCTGGAAAGTTCGTCATTATTGTTGACGATGAAAACCGGGAAAATGAAGGCGATCTTGCTATGGCTGCAGAGAAAGTAACCCCCGAGGCGATCAACTTCATGGCTAAGCATGCAAGAGGACTAATATGTATGCCCGTAATAGGTCACAGACTGGACGAACTAAAAATTCCACTCATGGTGCAGGACAACACGGCCAAATTTTGCACTGCTTTTACTGTGTCGGTGGAGGCGAAACATAAGACCTCCAGTGGCATTTCTGCCTATGATAGGGCTGCTACTATAAAGGCGATACTCGATCCTAACACCAAGCCCGAAGACTTGGCGCGCCCCGGACATATTTTCCCTATCCGTGCTAGAGAGGGTGGTGTACTGGTAAGAGCTGGGCATACAGAGGCTATAGTGGATCTGGCGAAGCTGGCTGGTCTCTATCCGGCGGGTGTCATCTGCGAGATTATGGACGATGACGGCACTATGGCGCGTTTGCCTAAACTCGAGAAGGTCGCGGAGAAGTTCGGACTGAAAATAGTCAGCATTGCCGATTTGATCGCTTACAGGAGACGCCACGAAAAGTTAATAGAACGAGTGGCCGAAGCCAAACTACCTACCAGATACGGGGAGTTCATGATTATAGCTTATAGGAGTAAAGTGGATCCCGACGAGCATGTGGCGCTGGTAAAGGGCGACATTACAGGTGACGAACCTGTAATGGTCAGGGTGCATAGCGAGTGTCTGACTGGCGATGTGTTTGATAGCATGCGCTGTGACTGTGGAGACCAGATCCATATGGCGATGCAGAGGATCGCTGACGAAGGCAGGGGAGTATTCCTCTATATGCGACAGGAGGGGCGGGGGATCGGCTTCCACAATAAGGTTAGGGCTTATGCCCTCCAGGACAAGGGCTTGGATACCGTCGAAGCCAACATTGCTCTGGGCTTCGAACCCGATCTCCGGGATTACGGCATCGGCGCACAGATACTGGCGGACCTTGGTTTACATAAAATTAGACTTTTGACCAATAATCCAAAGAAGGTGATCGGGCTTCAAAGTTATGGTCTGGAGATAGTGGAGACTGTGCCTTTGCGCACGTTGCCGACGCCGTATAATCTGGAATATCTCAAGGCAAAGCAGGAAAAGCTGGGGCATCTATTGGGTGTCGATACTGATGAGGAGTCCGATTTAGACTGAAGGGCGAAGGAGGGAAACAAGTATGTCCAAGCAGTATGAAGGTATGCTGATCGGAAAGGGGCTGAAATTTGGTGTTGTAATATCGAGGTTCAACGAGGTGATCACATCGCGGCTACTTGAAGGTGCTAAAGACGCGCTAATAAGACATGGTGTTGAGGACGCTGACATCGATGTAGCATGGACGCCAGGGAGTCTGGAGATACCGCTGGTAGCCAAGAAACTGGCTGAAACAAAGAAGTATAATGCTATCATCTGCTTGGGGGCGGTCATCCGGGGTGATACACCGCACTTCGAATATGTTGCTGCTGAAGTCAACAGGGGTATTGCCCGCGTGAGCCTCGATAGCGGGTTACCGGTTATCCAGGGGATCATAACTGCTGATACTTTGGAACAAGCTATTGAACGGGCTGGTGCTAAGCAAGGAAACCGCGGATTTATGGCGGCGGTGAGCGCAATAGAAATGGCGAACTTGATAAAGGCGGTCAGTACCTAAGGTACCATTTTGTAGACCTTATCTCCCCGCCTAACCCGGTCAGGTACTTTCACCCCTACAGAGTCTCCAGCTTTAGCTTCGTTGACGTTTACGTTATTGATTTGCATTGATTGCACGATGAGTTCGAGGTCTGTGGTGTGCCCTTTAATGTGAATTTTGTCACCCACTTTCAATGACCCTGTCAGAATAATACCAGCCACTACAGGTCTGGCGAAGAAATCGCTCACCTGCCCAATCTCAACTTCCGGCATCTTGACTCACCTCCTTTTTGTTGCAGTCGCAAGACATATGCGATGTCGTATCCTCAATAACTAGTATATGTTGCCCGGTGTGATAAATCAATGCCCGCTGTTCGGTAAGCGACCTAGTTCGATGTTGTTGACACCTGTGAGGGGAAGTGTTAGCATTTTGTTGTTTGACTCACCCAAATTGGTTATTTGCTGGCAGTTGCCTGTAGAAGCATGGACAGAATGAAAGGGGGTGATAACTGCGAGTTATCAAGGGCGAGCAAATAATAGTGGTTTAAGATCAAGCTCTTGTCTATAAGTGCTGGATTCTGGATTAAGGAGGATAATATGCCATACGAAACCTTAATAGTTGAGCGAGAAGAAAATATCGGTATTATAACCCTGAATCGGCCGCCGGCTAACCCGATAAGTCCAGCAGTACTTGGAGAGCTGGACGCAGCTTTAACCGAGTTTAAAGACGACAAGTCGATAAGGGTAGTGATCGTTACCGGTGCAGGTGACAGAGGTTTTTCTGCAGGATTCGATATAAAAAGTGCTGTGGAAGGCCGTGGTGGGACAGGTCCTGACGGCAATGAAGTTTTCCTGCGCATCGAACGTTACCCGAAGCCAGTCATTGCAGCGATCAACGGGTATGCTCTTGGTGGTGGATGTGAGCTGGCAATGGCTTGTCATTTCAGATTTATGGTTGACGCAGAGCGGGCAGTTATAGGTCAACCTGAGATAGAGCGTGGTATTATCCCTGGCTGGGGTGGCACTCAGCGTCTGCCTCGTTTGATAGGCAAAACACGCGCCCTTGAAATGCTTCTAATGGGGACACCCATCCGGGCTCCTGAGGCTCTGCAAATCGGGCTCATCACCCGAGTCTCGAAACCGGGCGAGGTTCTGAATGATGCTAAGGAGTTTGCTAGGGCGCTAGCTAAAAAAGCTCCTGTTGCCGTGAGTATAATTCTAGACTGTGTGACTCGCGGTCTGGAGGTGCCCATTGAGGAAGGAATAGCGATCGAGAGGGAAGGGTCGCGAAGGGTTGCGCAAACGAAAGACGCTCAAGAAGGTATGCTGGCATTTGTGCAGAAGCGCGAGCCGGTGTGGAGAGGAGAATAGACGGGCTGATACTTGATGAAAGTGCATCCAGAATTGTAATCTGAGCGGGCTGCTGGGGGTTGCAGGGCAAGTACAGAAAAGGAAGGGGCTCTATCATGTGGCCAGGGATAGAGCCCCTTCCTTTTTAGTTACAGGTACCAGATGAATGCTGTGGTTGCAATCCCAAATAGCCCGGTTGCACACACAACTATGCTGCTCAGAAGCCACCAGAGCTCCCTGTGTCGGGTTATTGCGTTTGTTAGCCTATTTACTTTTGCCATTGCGTTTACCTCCTCGCGCACAGAGCTTTTGCTTACTTTTGGTTCCATTATCTCTCAAATTGAGGGACAGATAATCAGCAACGTGTATGATTTTGAATTACGGTTTTCGTTCTAGGATAAGTAGCCGATATCTGCGGCTGTTTTTCCTACGACTTCTGTACGATAGCACCTAGATGCCGGGATTTGTCAATAGTAAAATGTGGTAAACAGAGGATGTGTATTGAATGACGCGCCGTATGGTCAGTGAAATTGCAGCTGGTGTTTATCAGGTTGGTGGGTCGTGGGGAAGTGGCATTTTCGGGGCTAACATTTACCTCGTGGTGGACGATGATGTTACTCTGATAGATACTGGTTTCAAAGGGCGACTTAAGAGTATAGTCGATTCCGTGAACGGTCTCAGTCATTCGCTTTCAGACATAGTGCGAATAGTCATTACCCACCATCACCCTGACCATACTGGCAATTTGGCCAAACTGAAGGAGTTGACAGGCGCCAAGGTGATAGCCCATGGTGGGGACACTCCTTATATAGATGGTACCTTTCGCCAGCCGGGTCCGCAAGGGCCAATCTGGTTAAGTAGATACCTGACTTCGTTCAATTGGCCATGGACACTCAAACCGGTAGGAGTGGATATAGTGGTCGAAGACGGTGACGTGCTGCCACTGCTTGGCGGCGCACGAATAATACATACGCCAGGACATACGCCCGGCAGCATCTGTTTGTGGCTTGAGCGCAAAAAGGTACTTATTGTTGGCGATCTGCTGGCTAACCGGTTTGGCTTACGGTTACCAGCTCTGATGTTTACCGTGGATGTAGCTCAAGAGGTACGTTCCATTAATAAAATCCTGGCGTTTGACTTCGAGGTTATCTGTTTTGGCCATGGTTCGCCGATCAGGGAACATGCGCGTGACGCTGTCGCCAGGTTCGCAGACAGGGTCGTTAAGCGGTATTTACGGTAGTGGTATCTCGCGAAAAACGTGAGAGGTAAATTATTTCTCCGTCAAGGGAACCACTTAATGGCGAATTGTTTTCAGCAAGGTTTAGCTCCGGCTCTTGGTTCTCAGCTTTGCCGTTATGCGGTGACACGGGCTTTTAAGCACTTGCAGGCTCTATCCCCGGATCAGCAAATAGTATCTGAAATTTGATATCTAATATCTAGAACTATGCTAGATTCCAAGGTGCGATTCCCTGAGTAGTGTATGTGAAATTGGTCAAGAAGATAATAATGCCTGCTAATAACACGTTGCCCTGCTCGGGATAAGCAAAAATTGAACAACCAAAATGGTAGCGCATACCGGATTCGAACCGGTGATCTCCTCCTTGAGAGGGAGGTGTCCT
>FMSI01007161.1_pt1 | contig 29835 bp, 30 predicted proteins | sample 1504471 | NCBI WGS metagenome assembly FMSI01 (sample SAMEA4475357, study PRJEB15587) | soil metagenome | biome: Soil; feature: Field | place: India | collected 2015-03-11 | depth 0 m
AAAAAATACCTCTTCTATCTCACCCGTTCGGCGATAAATTCCCCCCCACCATCAATCGGGTCAATCTCAATATTAAAGATGCCGGCACCAATCAGGCTTACCTCTGGACTATCGGCCAAATCCTGCTCCTCCACCCCGCGCATTCCTGATGAAGACTGGCGAACGATAAAGGTGGCTTCCTTGGGATAAGTAAAACGCCATTTCTCCATGTCCTCTTCTGTAACCAATGTCCAACGAAAAGTCCGAACGGTATCAGCATAGCCCTGCACTTTATTAAGCACCGGTTCCTCTCCTCCTCCAACCCGACATCGCCAATTCACATCAACTGAATCCCAGAGAAGAGTAACTGTCCACTCCTTCATTCCGCGCAGAGTTAAAGGCTCGGATAATTTCAACCTTAAAATTTTCGCTGCTTCATTCCCACCGGCAACAACAACCAAAACCCTTGCCCCTTCTGGAATATCAATCCAGAGTACCGTTTCCTCAGAGCGAGTTTCCAGAATAAAGCTATTCTTCTCCCAGAACCGATTCAAACCACCGTTGATTTCTAATCCCGCTACATTAGAAACAAATAACAAAAAAGTCACCGCGGTGAAAATCACCCGTCTCATTACTCCTCCTTTTCTCACCACCAATTCAAACCAGAAGATTCTCCAGCCGCATTATTGACCAGACTGGTGCCCGAGTCGGACACTCCAGGTCAACCGCATTGGCTGGTGGCTCCGGTGCCGGTAGGTCCTTATAAGGTACTGGCGGCAACTCCACCGGTGGAAAATTAATACCTTCGACTTTTGCTCCTTCCATAAATCCGATGACCCGCCCACCGCGGTCCCAAAGAACATTGTCAATAAAAAACCCCCGGTGTTGACCGCGTGTATCATAAACCGTTTTGCCGACGAGAAAACCCCGCGGTTTCCCCAGGAAGTCATATATAACTGTGCCACATATCCGGTATACCGATTTACCGTAACGATTAAAGAGTATCTTCTCTTTCATCTGTCATTCCTCCTGTATCCGAGAAGTAATTGTCATTATGACATAGACCTCGAAAATTATCTTTAATCCCTTTCTCTCTGTCAAGAAAAACGCCGTGGCATCCAACCGGTTTTTCATCTGAACAACGACAGCGCCCCTGATTCAGATTCACCCCGCACCATGGACATAATCCCCGACAGTCATCCCGGCATCTCGGGGCAATTGGTATCACCAGATGGATTGTATCGCGCACCATCGCCGTCAGGTCAATGAAATCAGAATCTATCGGCAGACGATCGAGCTCCTCTGGTTCCAGTTCTCGAGCATAACCAGTACTGTTCTGCCTGATACTGGTAAATTCCGCCGTCATCTCCTCGTCAAAATCTTGTTCGTAATCATCACCACAGATGGCGCAGGTAAGCTTGGCTTTAAAATGAACCCTGCCACGGATTAAAAAACGTTGTCCGCTGCGGGTAATTACTGCTGTCACCCTTATTTTCCCCAGAATTTTCCTAAAAGACGGGTTTTCTCTGACCTCCCGCAACTCATAGCCAAAATCCCGTGGCTCACCTTCCAGTTCAAACTTGTTATCGCCGGTTTTGAGGCTGGCAATCGGTACCAGCCCGATTCGCCTCATATCCTCTCCTGTCCCGTTCCCGCTGGACACTCGGCAATAAGTCGCTGCACCACATCTTCAGAGCGAACATTTTCCGCTTCGGCACTGAAGTTGACAATAATCCGATGCCGGAGAACTGAAAGGGCACTTGCCCGCACGTCTTCAATTGCCGGCGTAAAACGTCCCTCCAACATCGCTCTCGTCTTAGCCGCTAAGATCAGATACTGTGAAGCCCGCGGTCCTGCGCCCCAACTGACCCAATCTTTGACAAACTGCGGTGCAAATGAACTCTGCGGTCTGGTCATCGCCACCAGTCGCACCGCATAATCAACCACCTCATCCGCCACCGGCACTCGGCGCACCAGTTCCTGTAACTCTTTAATTTCCTCAGCGGTTAATACCTTTGTCAATTTTGGAGTATAGGCAGAGGTGGTATTCAGCACAATCTCCTTTTCTTCAGTCATACTCGGATAATTGACGACCACCGAAAACATAAAACGATCAAGTTGAGCTTCTGGTAACGGATAGGTTCCTTCCAGTTCAATCGGATTCTGGGTTGCAAGAACAAAAAACGGCGCAGGTAATTCATAAGTCTGTCCCGCCACAGTTACCCGGTACTCCTGCATCGCCTGTAATAACGCCGCCTGGGTCTTGGGGGGAGTACGGTTAATCTCGTCGGCGAGAATAACGTTGGCAAATATCGGACCAGGGACAAAGCGAAACCGCCGACGTTGAGTCTGAGGGTCATCTTCAATTATCTCGGTCCCGGTAATGTCTGAAGGCATCAAATCGGGCGTAAACTGAATCCGATTGAAAGACAGGTCCAGCACCAGTGCCAGGGTATTCACTAAAAGTGTCTTTGCCAGCCCCGGAACCCCAATTAATAACGCATGACCATGAGCAAGAAGGCAGATAAGCACCTGTTCCACCACCGCCTTCTGCCCGATGATAACTTTCGCGACCTCTGCTTCAATTTTCTGTCGTGCCTCAGCCAGCAGCGCCACCGCCGCAACATCACCACTTATTAGCTCTTCTTTTTTCACAGTCGGTCTGCTCTTTTCCGTTTTACTGTTTCTTCTCGCGTTCCAGCAATTTAGTCAAAACTTGAGGCAGCGTGGTATATTCCATCTCTTTCAAGCCCAAACGATGGGGTTCAAAAGGCCCGTGCCGTCGCATCAATTCCGCCAGCTCATTTGCCTCCTGTCGCGCCCGGTCAAACCCAGGGTCATCAAACATGTCTCGGGGGCCAATCAGTTTTCCATTGCTCAGTTGAAAACCAAGAGCAATCACCCGGGGTGGACCATCAAACCTGGAAGGTGTTGCTTCACGCTGAGCAACTGGCATCAGTGGCCCGTAGTGGGATCCTCGCATCCAACCCGAAACCAGATGAGGAAAAGCAAAAGCTTCCAAAACTTCGCCCACCGCCGGAAAACCTGACTGACAACGTACCATCATCACCGGGTCATCTTTACCAACATACCGGCCGGCAATTAAGGCCAGTTTCTGAGTAGAACTGGTAGCAGCAATCTCACCATCCTTGCGATATACGTTCTTAATACAGTAATTCTCCGGTGAACCGATCAGTACCAGCAGGTCGTACATCTCTTCCGGACAGGAAAGAACCATGTCCTTCCCTGCAAAAACATCGTGCACTTCAAAACGAAAACCATCGTGCATTGAAGGATCAATCACCAGTCCAATGGTATTAAACGGATCAGCAAATATCCGAAAAAGTGGCAAATTCCACGCCCCTGGTGCGCACTTGTCACCACAGAAAACAACTAGCGGTTCTGACTTTCGTTCTATAAACGTCATTTCCGCCACCCCCGGTCCCATTCCTTTCACATTTCCGGAGAAGGCATCGGCGAGCATATCCTGACCAGCACCATATAATTTTAACTCCCGAGCAAGATCGGTACAGGCCATAAAAGTATCCCAAGCGAGTTTGTGAATATCGCCGTTATCCCGCCCGCGGGTATGGGTCATGATCAGTTCCAAGTCGTCGCCACAACTGGTTACATAGAAGTCAACCAGTAAACCCTGTTTTTGACTTCTCTCCAGCATTTCCCGGGCCCGGGCAATAATATCGGGATGACTGGCAGAATGTCCAACATAACCGCCAATATCAGCTTTAATCACCGAAACCGTTATTTTTGTATCTTTCATTGTAACTTTCCTCCTTTTGGAAACAAATTGACATTCCAATTTTAGTTAACTTAAAAGTATATCACCATCATTCATCGGGTCAAGATTAACCTCCCAGGGCCTTAAATCGTTTAAACCCGACAAACAAATGAGAGAATAACCCAGTGGTATACCATCAACAGAGAGAAAAACTCCTCTAATCCCTTATCAACCAAATGTTTACAATAATTTTATTAAAACACGAGTTCTAAAACTCAGAAGAAACCGGGTTCTCGCTATAAAGCCTCCTTCTATTTGCTTCCAGAAACTGCCCCTTCTCACCAACAAACTCTGCGACCGAAACAACCTTTCCCTTAGCATATGCCTTCAGCCGATCGAACCATCTCAGCCCTGCTTTTGAACGCAACAGGTGGTGGTCTAAAATCATAACTGAGACTCTTTCGGCGATACGCAATCCGTTCTCATAGGCGCGACTCTCATCCGCTTCACTCAAAACCCCGAGATAAATTGGCGGTCCGTCAACAAAAACCACCTTCGGTCTCCAAATAACGATCGCCGTTATCGCCTCCTCGTCCAGCAATTGGATATCTGAAGCATGGACAAACACATCCTCGCCATCTCTTACCATTGTCATCAACACTTTTCCCTTTCCTGTTTCACCGTGCGCTACCGGGAAAGAAAATACCAGATCACCTGTATCACAAGAATCGGCATCAGTTGCCGACTTGCCGAGTATCCCCATTACCTCGTGATATCGCTCATCCATCAATCGGGTATTCCCCACCCGGCTTTTTACCCATACCTTTGCCCCCCTCAGATGGAAAACAAAATCGGTCAAAGATATTTGAAATGGATCCGGGTGAAGCAGCGGCGTGTGGTCGCCATGAAAATGGCTGAAAACAATATCTGTCGCCGCACCGACTTCAGCCAGAATTTTCTCCCTGATCTCCGCCGCCTTTTTTATTTCCAGAGGATGGGGCGGCAGTCCGAACCGACGGGGTGCCAGTGCCACACCCGGGTCAATAAGAACCCTCCGCCTTACCGTCTCCACCACACAACACATACTCCGCACACCCAGCGATTCCGCACCAAGAAACCACCACCGCATTTTAATTAGCATAATTTATTTCAGCAATACTTTCAAATATCATCCGCTTCCACTGTTAGTGTTGACTTGGCTTCATCACTCCTTAAAGTATTGGCGATGAACGAAACAGCCCAAATCTGTTATATCCGTTCAATTGATTGCCCTCAGGGCGCCTTTCTTCCTAAACGAGTCATCCGTATTTCCCCTGACGACCGGGGTTTCTATTTCGCCGACGGCGTTTACGAGGTAATGCGCACTTACGCTGGAAGATTGTTCCGGTTAAAGGACCATCTCAACCGGTTTAAAAACAGTCTTGCTGCGGTACGAATCCCGCTGTCCGAGATAGATCTTATCGGTGAAATCTGCATGGAACTCCTCGCCCGAAATAATCTCAAGGTAAAAGACGTGTTCTTCTATATTCAAGCGACCCGTGGCGTCTGGGACCGCAACCTACTTTTTCCTCCGCCTTCGGTTCCCCCCACCCTCTACATTTCAGTCGCTCCGATTATCCATCCTATTGAAGAACAACAAAAAGGTATAAAAACGATAACTGTACCGGACATCCGCTGGCACCGCTGCGATATCAAAGCAATTGGACTTTTGCCCAGCGTTCTGGCCCGTCAATCAGCTCTGGAGGCAGGAGCGACTGAGGCGTTATTTGTCCGTACCGGTTTTCTCACCGAAGGAACCCATACCAACCTTTTCGGGGTAAAAAATGGCACTGTCCTTACCCATCCTCTAAATAACCACATCCTTCCTGGCGTTACGCGCACTGTTCTCCTGGAACTCTGTAACCGGGAACGCATCCCGGTTTCTGAAACTGCCATTCCGGAAACAGACCTGTTTCAGCTGGACGAACTTTTCGTCACCAGCACCACTTGGGAGGTTGTTCCAGTGACTATAGTCAACGGCCGGCCGATTGGAAACGGTAAACCAGGTCCGCTTACCCGGCAACTCCAAGAGGCTTTTACCGATTATGTCCGAGAAGAAATTAAATGACCCCCCTCACCAGAAACAACACACATAGGTCATATCAACTTGACCCACTTGGCGGGTTCGGCTACACTGATTAAAGTTATGAAAACCACCTTTTTAAATTTCTGCTTTATTCTAATAACCATCGCCCCAGCGCAAATCCCTCTTCCCCTCACCCCGGACTGGACCTCGGTGGAAAATGACTACTCCACCGGTGGTACCTTTGCCGATATAAATGGCGACGGCTATCTTGACTTCTGCATCACCAATGGCAATGACATGGCCAGCAATTATAACTCGGTTTATCTCAACAACCATGGTAACCTTGAAACCAACGCCTCCTGGCGTTCCTCTGATCAGGGATTCTTCGGCCATTGTTATTCAGGTGATGTAAACAACGACGGTCATCCTGACCTAGCGGTTGCCTATCTGGGTGACTACAACGGTCCAAGTGAACTGCGCGCCCGTATCTACCGTAACAACGGCACCGCACTGGAACCACTTCCCTACTGGAAATCTAAAGATTCCGCCTCCTCATTTGATTGTTGCCTGGGCGACTTTGACATTGACGGCGACCTTGATCTAGCAATCAGCACTGGTGATGCCTACCGCGGTCAGCTGGACCGGACCCGCATCTACCGCAACAACAGCGGATTCTTTGACACCCTCCCCTGCTGGCAGGCGAAACTGGATACCGCCTCCGACGCGATTCGCTTTGTCGACGTTGACATTGATGGCGACCTTGACCTTTTTGTCGGACACCGTCGTAAAGTAGTGATGTATCGTAATCAAAACGGAGTATTTGACACTGTTCCCGAATGGACGGTGCGTCGCGGAATTGGGTGGGTCCTCCGGATGGAACCCGGTGACTATGACCAGGATGGCTATCTTGACCTTGCGATTGCCGCCAATGACCAGCTGGAGGGCGACCCAAACAGTATCCGGGTGTTCCATAACAATAGTGGTACCCTTGATACCATTCCCGCGTTTATTATGCAACGTCGGGGAACACGACTCTATTCCTCCTGTGTTGCCTGGGGCGACGCCAACGGTGATGGTTACCCCGAACTGGCCGCTGGCGGGTGGTGGCATCCGGTTGTGGTCTATGCCAATAACAATGGTATCCTGGACACCCTGCCTACTTGGTCCTGGTCACCGGCAAATCCCCAGGATCTGGTCTGCGAAGCGCTAATCTGGACCGATGTCGCCAACCGTCACCTTATTCCCGTTACCGATATCATTAACGGTAACGGCATGCGGAAACTCTTTAATTTTTCCCGACGCCCGATTCAATTTCTAGACAGTGTCAAGGTTAACGGCGCCCACGTTCCGGTATCGGCTTTCTGCTTTGACCCACTGGTTGGCTGGATAAGTTTTGCCACACCGCCACCGGTGGGGTCCGGTAATGTAATCCTTTACTATCGCTACTCCACCCATCCTGACCTAGCGGTAACCAACTGGGATTCGGATGCCGGCAATCATCTCTTTCTCAATACCACCGCCACCGCCATTGCAGAACGAAGTTCAAGACCTCAGAAACATCTCCGTGTTTATCCTAACCCTGGTAGCGGTCCTTTTCTTATCGTCTATCCCGAAGACCCGCCCACCGAACTTCATATCTATGCCCAAGACGGCAGACTGATTCAAAAACTCACCGGCAACCGGGAACAAATTCGCTGGGACGGAACCGATGAAACCGGCCGAACGGTTGTCCCTGGTGTCTATCTTATTGTCGCCCCCGATTATCAAAGGGTTAAATTGATCAGATTCTAACCATATCAGGAGAGTACTGTGGAAAATCCAGAACAGATTCCCGGCGAACTTTTAAACCGCATCGCCAATTTTGGTCGGGTTTATCTCCTTGATACTGTATCCTCAACAAATGATTATGCCTTCAATCTTGCCAAGGAAAAACAGGAACCGGCGGTCATTATTGCCCGCCGGCAAACAAAAGGCCGGGGCCGGTTCCGACGACACTGGTTTGCCGACAAAGACAGCCTCACCTTTTCGGTACTGTTTTTCTCGGAACCGAGAAGTTTTTCGCCCGCCCGTATCACCCAGATCGCCGGCCTTGCCCTGTGTCGGGCGATAAAAATAAATCTGGGGCAAGACAACACCGGCGTACCTCACCCGCTTATTCGCTGGCCCAATGATATACTAATTACAGGAAAAAAGGTTGCTGGGATCCTCTGCGAACAGCGTCGGAATGCAATGGTCGTGGGGGTCGGCGTCAATATCAATCAGACATCGTTGCCGGAAAACCTTCCGGAAGCCGGTTCGCTTCGCATCGCTTATAACCGACCCTTTGACCGCTTCGTGCTCATCAATGCCTTTCTAACCGAATTTTTCTCCTGTCTGGAACGGCTGCAAAAAGGCGACCCAACCTTATGGGCAGAAATCAGAGACCGCTCAGCAATTCTTCACCACCGGGTAGAAATTCGCACCCTGCTTCAGCGCCACGTGGGCACGGTCATTGACATTGACGACGAAGGGAGAATCGTTCTCCGCACAGATGCTGGCAAACTGACGCTATTTAACGTCGGTCAGGTAAAACAACTCCGATGATTCTCACCGTCCTTGTTGGCAACACCAATACCCGTCTTGCGTGGTTTAAGGGGAAAAATATCATCCGACGTCAAACGATTCCCAGCGCCAAATTGCTTAGGGAAATTAATCAGTTACCACTGTCACCAGCACCGCTCGGCGCCGCGCTTGCCTCGGTCGTCCCCAGGGCCACCCGACTAATATATCAGTATCTATCCCGAAACACACCCACCTTATTGGTTAATATCGCCACCGCATCACCGCTCAAAATTTGCTACAACCGGCGTTTTCTCGGAGCCGACCGGCTCTGCGCTGCAGTTGGTGGATATCTCCGTTACCATCGCGACCTTATTGTCGTTGACTTCGGAACGGCAATCACCCTCAACATCGTTCATAAAGAAGGGGTTTTTCTTGGTGGACCGATTTTCCCGGGAGTCCAGATGATGTTATCTGCTCTGGCTCAAAAAACTCACCGACTACCGGAAGTCAACTTTGTCCGTCGCCAGCGGCTAACCGTCACCACTACCCAAGAAGCAATCCAGAGTGGGGTGTTCAATCTTATTGTCGGTGGTCTCCATTATATGGTCAACCGCCTTAATGCTGAAACAAAAAGGAATTATTTCATAGTGGGAACTGGTGGAGCTTCTTCTCTGTTCCGAAAGCACCTTAAACTAATAAACAGAATTGACCCCGATCTTACCAGTCGGGGTCTGGCTGCATTATTTTACATCAATAGGAGGAAAAATGAGTAGAACCGGAGTATTTATTGATGTTCAGAATGTTCAAGAAACATTTGAGCGCCAAGGAAAAGAAGTGCGTTACGATGCTGTTATTAGGCACGTTCTCACTACGGGTAAACGGGAACGAGAAGAATGTAAATTCGTTGCCTTTGTGCCATTCCGGCGTGATGACGAACGCCGGCAGCGGTTGATTGATGCCCTGTCTTTTCAAGGATACCGCGTAGTGGTCAAACCGGTACGAGAAAGACCCGACGGCACGATCAAAGCAAATATGGACATCGAAATCACTCTGGAAATTCTATCCATGAGTGAAAACCTGGATGAGATTGTCCTTGTTACCGGCGATGGTGACTTTGTCGCCCTGGTAGATTGGCTCTCCAAAAAAGGTAAACGGGTTGTCGCCATCGGTCTGGGCCGTGGTTATACCTCAGTGGAACTCATCCGTGCCTGCGATGAATACATTAATCTGGATGAAATTGAAGGAGCGGTAAAAACGCAGTTTCCCAGTCGGGAATGGGACGAAACATCCGAACCGTTCACTCCAATACCATGAAGTCGGTCTTGCTGGGGCTGGAAACCAGCGGTACCGCCACTGGACTGGCTCTGGTCAGCGAAGAAACAACCCTGTTTGAAACTGTGCTCAACAGTAACCGGGGACACAATGAAACCATACCTTTGCTGCTTAACGAAGCGTTGACCGTTACCGGATTAAAGTTCGAAGAACTTACCGGCATCTGCATTACAATTGGCCCTGGGATGTTTACCGCTCTCCGGGTTGGTTTAAGTTTTGCCAAGGGGTTAGCGGTTGCCCACCGATTACCATTAAAGGGTATCAATACCCTCTTAGCTCTAGGTTGGACCGCAGCACAAGAAAACTTCCCGGTTTTAGCCCTTATTGACGCCCGGAAAGAAGAAGTTTATGCCGGAATCTATTATCGCAACGAAACACTAATTTCAGATACGCTCGTTCCTATCCGGGAACTCCCTTTATTCATCCGCAGGAACGCAAGCATAAAAGGGCCGTTACTCCTCGCTGGCAATGGCACCCCCTTTGTCCTCCCATTTCTCCGGAAAGAGAAAATTGAGTTCAAATTGAGCAATGTAAACTACCCCTCCCCCGCTCTGGTGGCGTGCATCGGAGGCAAATTATTGTTTGCAGAAGGACCGGATAAAATTGACCTTCTGGAACCTCGCTATATCCGGAAAACCGATGCCGAATTAAAAAGAACTAAAGGACCGCCTGCAGCTGAAGAATAATTCCCTTATATGTCCAGTCCGGAATTAATGTATGATATTGATAACCAAAAATGACTTTTAACCGTTCTCCCGCAAATTTGAAACCAAGGCCAGAAAGAACACGCCACTGAAATTTGTCGTCTTCCCAGCGTATTATTTCTCCTCTAACTGCCGGCTCAAATAAACCAAAATCTCCTGTTACCTGAAAGTAACCACCCGGTGCCCACTTGTTCAAATACCGTCGCGCTGCTAATTCAGATTGAATTGAAAAGCAGCCACGGGTTAAAACCGCCTCCGCTCCCAACCCCATCCAACCGGCACCGCCCCCATAGCGCCAGCCGTAATAGTATCTCCCGGCGAATTGATAGTTATCCCTCAGCCATGGCCGAAAGACCGCTCGAACACAGACATCCTTCCAGCTGTTATCATCGCCAACATTCGGTCCGGTACCGTTGACCACCATCGCCATTACCCGAAAAGCACTTGTTTCCGAACACGGATTAACATATGAAACCATCAGCCCGATATCCCGGGAATCAACTGGCTTCGTAATGTTGATTAAATACAACAGAGAATAATCGTCCAATTTTAACTTGCCTTCCGGTGTTTCAAATTCAAAGCTCAACGGTAATTTAAACTGACCCGCTCTGAGAAGAAAGCCGTTCCGAAAACGGAAATCAACAAAAATGTCGCGTAGGACCACCTGGCTGAAATCAAATTCTAATCTCATATCGATCGGTTCTGTAACTGCACCGCTTAAACCGAGAAGCGCCAGCCGCCTCTGAAACTCAAAACCACTTTTGGACCACCCCTGAGCACTCCCCTGCCAGAAAATTGCATCGCCCCATAAAATGCCGTCAATACTTAACCTTCCTGGAACCAGTGTTAACTCTGCAGCAGCAATTCCAACTAAACACCACCACAAAACCAGCATCTTAAATGCCGGCAATTTATTTCTACTCATCGTTTATTTCTGACAAAATGGCGGAGGCGGGTAGGAATCGAACCTACCGGTCCACTTTTCGCAGACCATACGGATTTGAAGTCCGCCAGGCACACCAGCACCCATCCGCCTCCGCTTAATGAACTACCCATCAACGCTGAATAACTATCTTTTCTATGCGACTCCCCATTTTCTGCTCAAGAGAAAGAAAATACACTCCCGCGGGCCAATTTTGCGCATCCAGCCTTAATACCACCTGTTGCTGTCTGCTGGCAATAACGGGAATAAAGAATCGCTGAACCAGCATTCCGGCACGGTCATAAATTTTAATCCCCGCACCTCCTCCCGATCCCAAGGTAAATCGGATTACCCCGGTGGAAACTAAGGGATTGGGAGTCACTGATAACAAAATTGGCCCAGGCTCAAAATCTTCGGCCACTCCCGAACTTTCATCCCAGACCACAACCTCTGTCCACAGCGTATCATTCCAGCGTCTTTCGTCCTCAACCAACTCACACCAGCAGGTAACCCTGAATAAACCGGCACTATCAGCCTGAAAACCAGCGAAATTCACCGTATCCACCGCACCGGGAAAAAGGGTCAACCAGACACTATCACGATAATTGCCGGGTTCCACCGCCAACTTTACCCAACCGCTATCATTGTTGATGGAGTAATTACCGACCACCGCTATCGGCACCATCGTATCGGTTATCCAAAGAGAGTCGGGTGTAATTAACGCACCAAGGCCAAAATCGTGTAGTATCTCGTAAAATCTCAATACCACTAAGTCGTAATTTGTTGACTCGACATAACTAATACCACCAATATAGATATTCCTGTCGCCGCCTCTGGTAAACATCCGATATCCCAAATCCTCCCCATTGCTATAAGGATTATCCCAGAGGTAAGTGTAAAGCCGCTCGCCGGTATTACGATATTTTAACACCGCAACATCCCGGATGCTCGTTCGCGTATCAACACTCCCGACAACTAAAACCTGCCCGAGAGAATCCAGTGTAATATCATTGCCCTCTTCTTCTAACCCGAAAGCATCATATCGCTGTGTCCAACGCGGAATTCCCGCAGGAGTATAAGAGACAGTAGCAATATCGTAATCGGTAACGTCATCAAGACTCGTTCCAGTAACAAAAACATTGCCATTTAAATCAACGGCAAGTGCATAAAGTAGGTCCTCATTGTTGGCCGGATAGCGATTATAAGTCCTTGCCCATAACGAATCTCCGTTGCGCCGGTATTTCATCGTAAAATAATTGTAATCCTGGTTGTCGTCATACACAATCCCGGCAATCACAATTGTTCTTGTCGTTGGATCAAAAACCACTTTTGTCCCGTAGTCATCCCCCGCCCATGGCCAGTTATTAAACCGCCGCAACCATGTCCTGGTGCCGTTGGGGTTATAACGAACTGTCGCAATATCATAATCTGTTCCATCGTCATAACTTGTACCTGTGACGTAGACATTATTGGAATCGTCAACACACACGGCGTAGGAAATGTCCTCATCATTCTCTGGAGTGCGATTATAATAACGCACCCATGCGGTATCGCCGGTAGTACCATTGTAACAAATCGTACAATAGTCAATATTACCGGTACTGTCTGATGAGTAACCGGTAACTATTACCCTGCCCAGTCGGTCCAGGCATATTGCATTTGCCGCGTCATCTTGGTTAAAAGCACGGCGCCAAGTCTTTGCCCACAACAACTGTCCATCGGCAGATAGTTTCAAGGTTACCATATCAATATCAAACAAAGTATCCATACTCCAACCACAAACATAAACCTGCCCCAAACTATCCACAACCAGAGCCGCTGCCGAATCATCGCCATGCGCCCGACCATCATAACTCGCCATCCAGAGCATATCACCCGTGGCGCTGTACTTGCGCACAATAATATCGGCTTCCGGAGGAGTTATTACCGCACAGCCAGCCAGATAAACATTGCCGGCACGGTCAACCACCATATCAGAAAAAATCTCCTCACCACCATTGCCACCGTCAAATTGACGTAACCAGACAGTATCGAGCTGACCAAATGTTACCGCTGGCAACACCGCTATTAATAACAGACCAACGAAACAAAGACTTCTCATTGTGCCTCCTTCAAATCAAGTTTCATCAAAAATAATTTACCGCTTAATTATCCGGTGTCAACCCCTGCTTTATTATCTCACGTTATTGACAAAACCGAAATTATGCATTATTTTTTGAAAAAAGGAGAGCGAAACATGCGGATTACTTTATTCTTACTATCGGCGTTAGCTGCCATTAGCTACGCCGATTGGGTAGCAATCGGACCAAACGGCGGTCCGGTCTATTCAGGTGGCATCAGTACAACCGCCTCCCCGGTAATCTATCTTGCCCCATACGCAACCCCCACGGCTCTAATAAAGTCAACCGACGGCGGAAACACATGGGGTTTCACTTCCGGTCAGATTAGTACCTATCCGATGAAAATTCTTGTTCACCCCACCAATTCAGAAATAGTCTACGCCCTTACCGGCTCAGCTATTTATAAAACCACCAACGGCGGCGCCTCCTGGAGCGTATCCTCGGTCCCCAGTTACAATTACTTCCGCACTTTAACTTTCAATCCCCTTAACCCCGAGGTGATCTACGCTGTGGGCTACAATTATGCCAGCAGTATATACCGCGCCGTTCTAGGACGAACCACTGACGCCGGAGCCAGCTGGCAGGTATTTTATTGCGATACCGCTTCTTCCTCCGGCTACTCTCTTGACGTTGACCCGATTGACACCAATGTAATATATGTAGGAGGATACCGGGGAACCACCGGCGCTACAATGGTTTACCGCTCCACCAATCGGGGCGAAACATGGGAAGAAATACCCATCGGCGTTAACGGATATTACCCTTATGCAATTCATGTAAGTCCAACAAACAACAATATTCTCCTTGTTGCACCTTACGCCAGTGGTATTTACCGCTCCACCAATCGAGGAACCACCTGGACCAGGGTAAGCACTATTACTTACGTGTATCAGATAGCGGTTGACCAGATTAACCCGGCGGTAATCTATGCCACCACCAGCACCAATGTCTATAAAAGTACCGATACCGGAACCACCTGGAGTGCAATTGGCACAGGAATACCCGGTAGTATATACTTTGCGCTTCTAACCCACCCTACAGTTGGTGGCACGGTTTACTGCGGAACAAAAGCCGGGTTGTTTCGTTCCACAAATTACGGAAACACTTGGCAAAATATAACCGAAGATTTTTCTTTTAACAAAATCAAGGTAATCGCCCTTGCTGAAGACGGAAATACTATTTATACCGAATGCCAGGATAATGCCGTCTTTCGTTCCCCAGACAACGGCACTACCTGGGAACGATGCTCCGAATTTCTCTCCTGCGGGAACATCTGCGCAATGGTGGTTAATCCCCTTCAACCCGCTACCGTATGGGCACTGGAAGGATCGGGTTGAGGAAACGCCGAGCTCTTTAAGAGCACAGACGGCGGGTCCGTCTGGACGCAAGTAGAAAGTTATCTCAGTGACGGTGGTGCAATGGCGATGTCGCCATTCAATTCCGATTTGATATTTACCGTCGGGCATGGTTATATTAATAATGCCTATCGGATACAGACTTCCCGGACAACTGACGGTGGTATCACCTGGTTACACGATACGTTACCCGATTCCATGGCCCGGGCCAATACACTGGTATTTGATCCCTTTAACCCCAATCGTATCTTTATTGGAGGAGATTCTCTCTACTCGTATAAACTCCTCCTAGTGAGTACCGATATAGGAGCAACTTGGAATCATATTGGTAGTGGACTTACCGGCGCGGTTTACTGCCTTGCCGCTGTCCCTACCACCCCCGGATTTTTTTATGCCGGGACAAGTCAGGGACTCTTCCGTTCAACCGATACCGGTAGCAACTGGATCCGCACCGGCTCATTTACCAACGTTCGGGCAGTATGTGTGCACCCAGAAAACGAAAATGTAGTTTATGCAGGAACCGGTACCGGTGTATACCTTACCACCGATGGCGGAACAACCTGGGAACAAATTAACCAAGGTCTTAATAACACCAACGTTTTATCTCTTGCCATTCGCGGCGATACAAACGCAACGGTATTTGTGGGTACGAACGGTGCCGGGATATTCACAAGTTCACCCCCCACCGGTATCAATGATTATAAAAAACCACAGCACAACCGGATTCCGGTTATTGCAGCGGAACCCAACCCCTGCCGCCGTACGTTAACCCTGACCGCCCATCTCCCAACCGACTTCCCGATTTCCTTAGAACTATATGACCGCTCCGGTAGATTGGTTCAGTACTGGAAACAGATAACTTCTTCCTCGGGCCACTTAAAATGGACAGTTGACCTCTTTTCCCTTCCGGCGGGTGTTTACATTCTCCAGATTAAGCAAAATCATATCACAGTGGGAGCGAAAACGATTGTGGTAACGAAATGAAATAAAGAAACCGAACCTATAAATTTGACACCAGGCAACGGTAGACTATCCTGAAGATGTGACCGTAGCGCCCCATTACCACAAACTACTGGAAGACTTTCTCCTTTATTTGCATAAAGAGCGTCGCTTTTCACCCCATACCATCCGCTCTTATCGAATTGACATTTTACATTTTTTCGACTTCTGCACCGACCAACTCCAGGCGAAACCGATTGATAAAATAACCCGCATTGACATTCGGGATTTTATCGGTGCTGTAATGCGTTATGGCTATACCAGAAAAAGTACCGCCCGAAAACTATCCAGCGTCAAATCATTCTTTAGTTACCTGCGTGCAACCGGCAAAATTAACCACAACCCGGCCCGGAGCATCAAAGGACCAAGTCTGGAAAAACAACTCCCACCTGTCATCACCCAGTTTCAGGTCGCCGAAGCTTTAACACCAAGAGATGATTCCATTGTTTCTCTAAGGGATAACGCCATTATGGAGACGATTTACGGCTCTGGACTGCGTGCCGCGGAAGTAATTGGCCTGAATCGCTCTGACGTAGATTTCAAGCAAGAAATACTCCGGGTGCGTGGTAAAGGTGGCAAGGAACGAATCCTCCCTTTGGGTAAAAGGGAAAAAATGGCTTTAGAAAAGTACCTCGCCGCCCGCGGTTTTCCGGATGCCGAACCGTTATTCATTAACAACCGGGGAAATCGGATTACTACCCGGACAGTACAAAACATTGTCCACCGCTCTCTCGTTCGCATCAGCGGAATCACCGCAACCAATCCCCATGCTCTGCGTCACGCCTTTGCCACCCATCTTTTAGAAAGAGGTGCAGACCTTCGTGCCGTGCAGGAATTACTGGGGCACACTTCCCTCTCTTCTACCCAGGTGTACACCCATCTCACGGTGGAACGATTACGAAAAGTTTACAACAAAGCCCATCCTCGCTCCGGTTCCCAAAAATAAACCAACCTGTTTTCCCCATCTAACAATTTAATTGCTTGCCAGGCACCATTTTGCTAAAATTAAAAAATGGAGCATCCGTTACCGCGACTGGTGTTTTCCGCCTGCCTGGGTTTTGACCATTGCCGTTACAACGGTGGTATCATACAGGATGAATTCTGCGAGTTGCTAAAGGGTTTTGTAGAACCTATTCCAGTCTGTCCGGAAAAAGAAATCGGCCTGGGGGTACCTCGCGATCCAATCCGCATCGTCTACAAAAACAACGACCCCCAGTTAATCCAACCCGCCACCAACAGAAATCTGACGATAACAATGCGCAGTTTCGCCAGCGAATTTCTCAAAAATCTCCCGCCAGTTGATGGATTTCTTCTAAAATCTCGCTCGCCATCCTGTGGCATCCGTGATGTACTCTCAACCGACAAAAACAACAACACCCACCCAGCAGCAATACGCACCGGCCTATTTGGCAAAATGGTATTAACCCACTTTCCCAACACACCGGTAACAGATGAAGGAAGATTGAAAAATTTTCTCATCCGGGAAAACTTTCTTACCCGTGTCTTTGCGCTTACTCGTTTCCGAATGATCCGCGCTAGCCCAACCATAGCCAACCTCATTGAATTTCACACCACTCATAAACTCCTGTTAATGACCTACAATCAGCAGGACCTTCATTACTTGGGGAAAATCGTCGCCAACCATGAACATCGCCCTCTCCCCATCTTAATTAACGACTACGAAACCGTCTTGTCTCGTGCCCTTGCCCGGCCACCAAAATACAGCAATGCAATAAACGTCCTGTTCCACGCTCTAGGTTATTTTTCGCGTCGGCTCACCTCAAAAGAAAAAAGTTTCTTCCTTGACACCATTGAGAAATACCGCCGGGGGAAGCTACCTCTCTCTGTCCCGGTTAACCTGCTTCGCTCCTGGGTGGTTCGCTTTAATGAACCATACTTGTCCCGGCAGTGGTTTTTTAACCCTTATCCAGAACAATTACAGAACATAAGCGACTCTGGCAAAGATCGCAACCGTTAACGATGCATATTGGCTATCCTTGCATTAACACCTCCATCGGCTGTCGCAGTAGCAGAACATTTCGCCTAAGTTCTTATTCTGTCCCCCGATTTAAGGAAACGCTGGCGAATAACCTGAATTGTCTCCACCAGATAATCTCTTGGAATATTGCCCACAATATATTATTCTTCCGCATCAGTTCGGACCTCGTCCCCTTTGCATCACACCCAATCTGTACTTACCCCTGGCAACAAAAATTCAAAAAAGAGTTTTGCCAAATAGGCAGTTTAATCCACAAACACAATATCCGCATTTCAATGCACCCCGACCAGTTTGTTCTGCTAAATACCCGGAATAAAAGAATTCTCAACAACTCTATCCGGGAACTGGTCTATCATAGCCAGATATTGGATCTCCTCAACCTGCCCATGAGCGCCAAAATCCAAATCCATGTCGGAGGTGTCTACGGCAATAAAACAGAGAGCATCAAACGTTTCGCAGCAAATTACTATCGACTTCCCCGAGCGGTTAAAAGACGCTTGGTAATTGAAAATGACGACCGGATGTACAATGTCTCTGACTGTCTGGAAGTCCATAAACTTACTGGCGTACCGGTGTTGTTAGACTCATTCCACCATGAGGTAAATCCCGATGGCAACAACCTCAAAACCGCTTTTCGCTTATGCGCCCGCACCTGGCGAAAACATGATGGCACCCCGATGGTTGATTACTCTTCCCAGCAACCAGGAGCCCGTCCCGGCACCCATGCCACGACGATAGACCTCAATAACTTCCGTCATTTCTTCCACACCCTGGCAAAGTACGAATTTGACCTAATGCTAGAAATAAAAGACAAGGAAAAAAGCGCCCTCACCTTAATCTCCTGGTTAAATCAGCATCGGCAAAACTTGACAGGTAGGGCGACAAAACTATACTGACAAACCTAAATGTTCAAATTTCACGGCGGCATTCATCCCCGTGAAAGCAAGGAAGCAACAGAACATAAAAAGATAGAGGTTGCTCCTTTGCCGAAACGGGCCTTTATATTCCTTTCCCAGCACACCGGAGCAGCGTCATTACCGGTGGTAAAAAAAGGAGATACCATTCAGACCGGTACGATAATCGGTGAACCGGGAGGCAAAATTTCCGTACCCACCCACTCATCTATCTCGGGAACTGTAACCGATATAAAAGAACTCCCTCATCCGTTAACTGCTAAACCAACCACAACGGTGATAATTGATTCTGACGGTCAGGATACTTTAGCCGATTCCATCAAAGAACGGGACACCGCCGCAATGCCCCCCCAGGAAATTATTGAAGCGGTTCAACAGGCTGGCGTTGTTGGTCTGGGGGGCGCCGCTTTCCCCACTTTCTTCAAACTATTACCCCCCAAGGAAAAACCAGTTGACACCTTAATTATCAATGGCTGTGAGTGTGAACCATTTCTAACTGCTGACCACCGATTAATGGTGGAAAATGCCGCTGACATCCTTGAAGGGACAAAGTTCATCGCTCGTGCCTTGGGAGTAAATAACGTAATTATCGCCATTGAAGACAACAAACCGGATGCCATCCAGACAATAAAACAAGCAGCACAAAACACCAACTTTGTCGTCCGCACCCTAAAAACCAAATATCCCCAGGGTGCGGAAAAACAGTTGATAAAAGCCTGCCTCAACCGGGAAGTTCCCTCCGGCGGTTTACCGGCAGATGTTGGTTGCATCGTTCAGAACGTTGGAACAGCGGTGGCAGTTCGGGATGCGGTTAAATTTAACCGTCCGCTTTATCAACGGGTAGTAACCGTTACCGGGCCGGGTGTAAAAGAACCCAAAAACCTCTTGGTCCGAATCGGCACGCCAATAAGAGATTTAATTGAACTATGCGGCGGTTACACCCAACCACCCCAAAAATTAATCATGGGAGGCCCGATGATGGGCATTGCCCTGGCGAATGACGAAGTACCGGTTCTTAAAGGCACATCCGGTGTTCTGGTTTTTGTCTCTACGCGTGAACCAGAAGAACAAAACTGTATCCGTTGCGGTCGCTGCATTGAAGCCTGCCCGATGGGACTGTCCCCTACCCGACTAAACTATCATATCAAATCGGGCAGACTGGCCGTAGCGAAAGCGGAACACCTCTTTGATTGTATTGAATGCGGCTGTTGTGCCTATGTCTGTCCCGCTCATATCCGCCTCGTCCACAACTTCAAATTTGGCAAAGCAGAACTTATCGCTCAGGGGAATAAATAATGGGTGAAAATAGAACCAGTTCCATTCTGGTCACCGCTTCTCCTCATATCCATTCAGGAGTCACCGTAGATAAATTGATGTGGGCGGTGGTAATTGCCCTTACCCCCGCCCTCGGTGGCTCAACCTACTTCTTCGGGTTAAAAGGACTGCTCCTGATCCTCCTCAGCATCGCCTCTGCGGTAGGCTTTGATGCTCTTGGACAGCGCCTGTTTGGACGTCAGATTACAATCGGTGATGGCAGTGCGGTAATCACCGGCCTGTTGCTTGCCTTCAATCTACCGCCGGGTGTTCCGTGGTGGATACCAATACTCGGAGCGGCGTTTGCAATGATTGTCGCCAAACAACTCTTCGGTGGCTTGGGGCATAATTTTATCAACCCCGCACTTGCCGCCCGGGCGTTTCTGGTTACCTCCTGGCCAACACAGATGACCACCACCTGGCTCGCACCCCGAGGTGGTTTAATATCCGGGCTTAATCCCACCGCTCTTAAAATCTGCACCGATGCTGTCAGCTCGGCAACCCCGCTTAATGTGCTAAAACAGGGAGAAAGACTGGTCCTGCCCGGCTGTGACCCCCAGTCATTATATCAGCAACTCCAGTCCTGGGACTCAATCAAACAACTGTTCTTGGGCAACACCGGCGGCTGTTTGGGTGAAACTTCGGCTCTGCTTTTGCTTATTGGTGGCATCTTTCTCATCCTAACAAAAGTAATTGACTGGCGGATCCCGGTCTCCTATCTTCTTACCGTCGCCGTTCTCGTTACCGTCTTACCGGGACACAAAACCGGTCTTTTAAACTACGCCCTCTTTCACATTTTTTCCGGCGGGCTCATTCTGGGTGCCTTTTATATGGCCACCGACTATGTTACCTCACCGTTAACCCACAAAGGCAGAGTTATCTTTGGCATTGGCTGCGGTATCCTCACCACATTGATCAGACTCTGGGGTGGATACCCGGAAGGAGTTTCCTACTCCATACTGTTGATGAATGTCGCCACCCCTCTTATCGACCGGTTCACTTTACCCCGGGTATTTGGCACCAGGAGACAAAAATGAAGGACAGCAAACTCTGGATGGTGATTTCTTTAGTACTCATCTGTCTCATATCGGCATTTGCCTTGTCTCAGGTCTACATCATCACCAAACCTAAAATTGAATATCAGCGGCAGGTGGTGGCACTACGTAACGCCCTGCAAGCGGTAATGCCGGGAGGCGATCGGTTTGAGCTAGCTACCGCAGATTCCACTGTCTGGCGCGCATTCAGTAACGACCAGCGTATCGGCACCGTCATCCGCGCTGCTAAACCGGGCTATGGAGGACCGGTTCCGGTAACCGCCGGCGTTGACCGGGAAGGTAAAATTGTTGCGGTTCGGGTAGCAAACGCTGCTGAAGGATTGAAGGAAACTCCTGGGCTTGGACTTAAAGCAACTGAAGAAAATTTCCAGGAGCAATTTCAGGGGAAAAGCGCTGCCGAACTACGTCTGAAAAAAGACGGTGGCGCCATTGATGCCATTACCGGCGCCACCATTACCTCCCGGGCGGTGGTTGATGGACTGCGTGAGGCTCTGGAAAAGTATGACAGTATTATAAAGGACCAATGAATAAAAAGACATCACGCTTCGCTTATTTTACTGTAGGAATTATAAAAGAGAACCCCACTTTGATACTGATGATCGGACTCTGCCCTACTTTAGCCACTACTGTGTCGGCACGGGATGGACTGGGAATGGGGCTCGCCGCCTCATTTGTCCTCATCGGTTCCAATATCGTTGTCTCATTGGTGCGCAAACTGGTTCCTGACAGTGTTCGTATTCCCATCTTTATCATTATCATCTCCACATTTGTTACCCTCATTGACTATCTGATGCAGGCATATCAGCCCGACCTCTATCGCGTCCTGGGGGTGTTTGTCCCGTTGATTGTGGTCAACTGCATCATCCTCGGTCGAGCCGAGGCATTCGCCTATCACCACGGCGTTTTTGACTCCCTCCTTGATGCCCTCGGAAAATCAATTGGCTTTACCCTCGTTCTTTTTATAATGGGAACAGCAAGAGAACTTTTCGGCAACGGCACATTCTTCGGTAAACCGATTATGCCCTCAGTCTATCGTTCTTCTCCGATGCTTTTCGCCATCTTCCCCCCAGGTGCCTTTTTCTTAATCGGTCTGTTAAAGGCACTGGTAAATAAAACCGGAATGGGAAAAAGATGAATCCGGCAAAAATTTTCCTCGCCGCCTTTTTGGTTAACAATATCATTCTAATGCGTTTCATCGGCCTGTGTCCATTTTTCGGTGTATCCGCAGCGCTCAATACCTCGGTCGGAATGAGTGCCGCAGTGCTTTTCGTAATGCTCCTCGCCGCCTGGGTTTCTTGGATTTTATACCATTTACTGCTATTACCGCTGGGGCTGGTATTTTTACGCACCGCGGTATTTATTTTAGTAATTGCCACACTGGTCCAGTTTGTGGAGATGTTCTTAAAACGATACATCCGTAATCTCTATTCCGCAATGGGCATCTACCTGCCCCTGATCACCACTAACTGCGCTATTCTCGCCGTTACCTTTTTAAACATTGATTACCGCTACAACTTCCTCCAGGCAACTGTCTTCGCCATCGGCACCGCCGCCGGCTTCGCACTGGCAATCATTCTCTTTGCCGCCATCCGGGAAAGACTGGAAGACGCTCCGATTACACCAGCTTTTAAGGGGTATCCGATTGCCTTCATCGGTGCCGCCCTGGTCTCATTGGCATTTATGGGATTTACCGCACTATTCGGGATTTCCTAAATGGACTGGCTACTTGTTATTAAATCGCTCCTTGCTCTCGGCGGTCTTGGTCTGCTCCTCGCGGTAATTCTTCTCGTCGCCGCGCTCAAACTCACCGTCAAAATTGATGAACGCGAAGCACAGATCCGGGCTGTTCTGCCCGGTGCTAACTGTGGTGCCTGCGGCTATCCTGGCTGCGATGGCTACGCTGCTGCGGTAGCGGCTGGCAGGGCACCGTTAAATGCCTGCTCGGTAGGCGGACCGGAAGTAGCAACAAAAATCGGCACAATAATGGGACAGGAGGTCACCACCACCGAACCTCAGGTAGCGGTTCTCATATGTCGCGGTGGCAAAAGAGAAGCACCCCACCGATTTGAATACCGGGGGGCACAAGACTGTCGTCAGGCGGCGCTGCTTTTAGGAGGACCGAAAGCCTGTATCTACGGTTGCGTTGGATTGGGTCATTGCGTTAAGGTCTGTCCGGTTAATGCCATTAAAATGGGAGACAACCGTCTGCCCGTAATCGATGAAAAAACCTGCATTGGTTGTGGTAAATGTGTCCGGGAGTGTCCGAAAGGAACCTTGCGTCTAATCCCCCGTTCCAAACTGGTCTACTTAGCCTGTGTCTCCCATGACCGGGGCAAGGCGGTTAAAGATGTCTGTTCGGTCGGCTGCATCGCCTGCGGTATATGTGTTAAAGTCTGTCCGGTGGGCGCGCTGACGATGGAAAGAAACCTGCCGGTAATGGACTTCTCCCGGTGTATTGACTGCGGAATCTGTGTCCACAAATGTCCTACCCGTTCGTTTATTGACCGGGCACCGGGCAGACCAAAAGCCTCCATCAATCCGCGGTGCAATAGCTGCGGTGAATGTGTTAAAGTCTGTCAATTCAAGGCAATAGAAGGAGAACCCGGAAAACAGCACCGGGTCATTCCGGAAAAATGTATCGGCTGCGGTCAGTGTGTTCTGGTCTGTTCGGTAAAGGCTATTGACCTTATCGGTGCGCTGGGACACGCCCTCAAAACCGTCTGATCCACTCAGTATTCGCCCCGGTTAAAAAAGTAAACCGCGGCAAAGGTGGTTATAACGCTAAACCCAACAAGAAAAGCAAAGTCAAACCAAGGCGAGTAAAAAGAAAAACCCAGCACGAGTCTTCGGATTAAATCTACCCCGTAAGTCAGCGGGTTGATATGGACGAGGATATTAAGCCACCACGGCAAATTCTGCATCGGAAACAGCGCCCCACTCAAAAACCACATCGGCATAATAACAAAATTCATAATCGTCCCGAATCCCTGAAAAGATGTCATTCGTGCCGCAATAATAATGCCGATTCCGGTAAGCGCAAATGACATAATAGCAATTGCAATAATTAACGGCAAGATATTTAAAAAACGCAACTTAACATCCACCAAAGGAGCAAGCAACAAAATGATGCACCCCTGAATAAGGGAAAGGGTGGTCCCGGCCAGCGCCTTGCCGATAACGATGGCGGTTCGGGGGACCGGTGCCACTAGAATCTCTTTCAAAAAACCAAACTCCCGGTCCCAGATTATTGAAATGGCCGACTGGATAGAAGTAAATATTGAAGCCATCGCCACAATGCCCGGAAAGATAAACTGGGTGTAGTTAAAGTTACCCACCGACCGGTATCCTCCCCTTAATCCCAGGCCGAATATGAAAAGCCAGAGAATCGGACGCGTAAGTGAACCGTATAATTGACTTTTCTCCCGGAAATACCGAATCGTATCTCGCAGCCAGACCATATAAATACAACCCAGGTCAATCATAAATTCATCTTACCGCCATGCCCGTCCCATCCGGCGCAACCGGTTCTTCAACTTTTCTTTGGGAGAAGCCTCATCATCTCTGATTTCTCGCCCGGTAAGTTTTAGAAACACATCATCCAGAGTCGGTTGATGAATTGCCACTGATAGAACCGCAACCGATAACGCTTTTATCAGCTGGGGCACAAATTCTGCCCCGTTATCCACCACAAAATGTAATCCGTCTTTCTCCACGGTCGGGACAATACCATATTGTCCTTTCAGTTCAGTCGCCGCCCGCTGGTCATCAACGGTGGCAAGGACAACGCAATCACCCTGCACCTGTGCCTTTAATTGCGCCGGTGTATCCAGCGCGATTATCTTTCCGTGATCAATTATCGCAATTCGGTCGCAGTATTCGGCTTCGTCCATATAATGGGTAGTCAGAAAAATGGTCGTATTTCTCTCCTGCCGCAACTTCAACAACCTATCCCAGATGCGGTTTCTGGTCTGCGGATCAAGTCCCAGTGTCGGTTCATCTAGAAACAGAACCCGGGGCGTATGCAGGAGAGCACGGGCAATCTCTAATCGGCGTTTCATCCCTCCAGAAAAGTTCCTTACCAGTTCATCACCCCGGTCAGCCAGTTCCATCCATTCCAACCCCGCGGTAATCCGCTCTGTTAACTCTCCCCTTGGTACCCGGTAAACCAGACCATGAAACCGCAGGTTTTCTTTTGCCGTCAGCCGGTCATCAAGTGAAGGCTCCTGAAATATAATTCCAATCGCCCGGCGCACATTATCCTGTTCCCGCACAATATCATATCCTGCAACCTGGGCACTGCCGCTGGTTGGTCTGGTCAGGGTGCACAGCATTCGGACCGTCGTCGTCTTACCCGCGCCGTTTGGACCGAGAAAACCGAATATCTCCCCGGGCACAACCGAAAAAGAAACCCCGTCAACCGCCCGCAACCTTTTGAAATCTTTCGTAAGTCGGTCTACATCAATTATCGGCGTAATAGCCAAAATCTTCCCGTAATCGGAAAAGGTTTAATCCACCACGTTATCAATCTGTGCCTTCTGGAGCACACCCGAGTAGTCAATGTATACGGTCTTCAACTCGGAGAATATCTCGTAAGCGGTCCAGCCACCCTCGCGATGTCCGTTACCGGTCTCCTTCACCCCGCCAAACGGCAGATGACACTCGGCACCGATCGTCGGGGCATTAACATAGGTAATTCCCGCCTCAATCTTCTCAATCGCCTTGAACGCCCGATTAACATCCCGGGTATAAATGGAAGAAGAAAGACCATATGGAGTGTCATTCAAAACCGCAATTGCCTCGTCAAAACTCCGCACCTTAATCACCGCCAGCACCGGACCAAAAATCTCCTCCCGAGCAATCCGCATCGCGGGCGTCACATCGGCAAAAATTGTTGGCGAATAGAAAAACCCTTTTTCATAATCATCACCCCGCAAGGGTTCCCCGCCGCAAACAATTTTCGCCCCTTCTGCTTTACCGATCTCTACATACCGGTGTACCGTTTTTCGCTGCCCCTCACTTACCAGGGGACCCATCTCCACCGTCTCGTCCAGACCGTTGCCCACCTTCAGCACTTTTGCCCTTTCCACCACCATCGCCAGAAACCGCTCGTAAACTCCCGCCTCCAGAATTAAACGGGAGGTGGCGGTACAACGCTGACCGGTAGTCCCGAAGGCACCCCAGATTACCCCTTCCAGTGCCAGTTCCAAATCGGCATCATCAAGAACAATCTGCGCGTTCTTTCCCCCGAGTTCCAGAGAACAGCGCTTTAAATGTTTCCCGCACACCTCGGCGATATGCCTTCCCACGGCCGAAGAACCGGTAAAGGATATCCCGTAGATGTCCGGGTGTTCCAGCATCGCCTCACCGACAACCGACCCCTCCCCATATACGATATTCACCACCCCTGCTGGAACACCGGCTTCGGTTAAAGCGACAACAAACTCATGGACCGACGCCGGGGTAAGGGTAGCGGGTTTAATTACTACGGTATTACCGCAAATCAGTGCCGGAAATATTTTCCAGGAAGGGATTGCCATCGGAAAATTCCACGGGCAAATCATCCCCCATACGCCCATCGGCTGGCGGGTAACAAACGCCGCCTTGTTGGGTAATTCGCTCGGTACAACTTTGCCCCAGAGCCGTCGGCTTTCACCTGCCGCATAAAGCCCAGTATCAATTGCCTCCTGCACATCCCCCCTTGTCTCTTTTAAAACCTTACCCATCTCCCGGGTCATCAGCCGTGCCAGTTCCTCCTTCCGGTGAATCAGAATCTCGGTTGCCCGGCGGATAATCTCCCCTCTTTTCGGAACCGGCAAAGACCGCCAACCTGGATAAGCCGCCTTTGCCGCTGCCACCGCATCAGCCACATCCTCTGGTCCAGAAGAAGGGAAAATACCGATTAAATCATCGGTATTGGCTGGGTTACGATTCTCGTAAATCTTGCCCGAACGGGCGGAAACAAACTTTCCGTTAATAAAATTCTGATACTCCTTTGCCATTGCTCCTCCTATTTTTCAATTAACTTTAAGGCCTCGTCAACACTCCCGGCAACCTCCATACCGGGAATACTCCAGCTTTTAATTCCGATAACTCTCTTACCCATCTTCAGGGCAAAACCAATTTCCGAAAGTGTCCCATAAGACCCTCCCACCGCTATCAGCACATCTGCAGTCCGGATAATTATTAAATTTCTCGCCTCTCCCATCCCGGTAGCGACCGGCACATCAACGTACTGATTTGCCTGATTGCGCTCAGAACCGGGCAGAATACCAACTGTCACCCCGCCTGCCTCTTTTGCGCCCCGACAGGCAGCCGCCATCACACCGGACATTCCACCGCACACCAGAACCCCGCCTATCCGGGCAATCCCCCTACCCACCGCCTCGGCCAGTTCCGCCAGCACGGCGTCACATTCTCCGGCCCCAATCACCCCGACAAACCGCCTATCTCTTAACGAAAAGACCGATGATTTCAAATCGGCTAACATCTACCAAACCCCGGTCGGTTAATTTCAATTCCGGTATCACCGGCAGGGCGAGAAAAGACAACGTCATAAACGGATTCTCCAGCCGGGAACCCCATCGCTGTGCCCGCGCCAGCAATTCCCCCAGCCCTGCCGCTACCTCCTCTGCCGGTCGGTCAGACATCAATCCAGCAATGGGCAGTGGCAACTTCGCCGCCACCTTGCCATCCGCTACCGCAACATATCCCCCGCCCATCCGCTGTAGTGCCCGTGCCGCCACCAGCATATCCCGATCATTAGTTCCCAAAATAATTATATTGTGAGAATCATGCGCCACCGTCGTCCCGAGCGCTCCTTTTTTCAACCCAAAGCCGGCAACCAACCCCTTCCCCATTCTACCCGAACCCCGATGCCTCTCAATCACTACCAATTTTAACAGGTCCCGCTCGGTATCGGCAACAACACATCCACCCTCCACGGTTGGTCTCTGGATATGCTTCTCGGTAATTATCTCTCCCGGCACAATCCTGATAACATTACACAACTCACCTTCTGCTTTAATGGCAAAATCCTTCAAACTCAACCTGCCCAGATGGACTGTGTTCTTAACCGCCCTGTCACAATACATCGGTATTTTTACCAGTAATCGCTGGTTCTCCACCACCGGTCTGCCCGCCTTAATGACCATCTGCACATCCATCAAAGTTAGATCGCCAATCACCACCAGGTCGGCAAGCAATCCCGGTGCCACCGCCCCCCGATCAGACAACCCGAAATGCTCAGCGGGGTTCAGGGTAACCATTTGAATCGCCATTGCCGGGCTCATGCCGGTACCAACCGCCTTCCGCAAAATGGCATCAAGATGCCCGTGCTCAAGGAGATCTCCGGAATGGCGGTCATCACTTACGAGACAACAACGCCGCAAAGAAGTCTCGTTCACCGCCCGCAGCAGCATATCCAGATTGTGGGCTGCCGACCCCTCCCGAATAAAAAGCCGCATTCCAGCCCGCAACTTCTCCTTCGCCTCATGAACGCCAACCGATTCGTGGTCGGAACCGATTCCTGCCGCCACGTAAGCCTGCAGTAACTTTCCGGTCAGTCCCGGACAGTGACCGTCAACAACAGCCTCCATCTCCCGAGCAATCATCACCTTTTCCAGCACCTTCGGGTCACCAAAAATCACCCCGGGGTAGTTCATCACCTCCGCAAGCCCCAGCACCCCTTTAAGCTTCAGCAATCGCCGCACCTCTTTGGCATCCAGACGACCACCGGATGTCTCCATAGCCGTTGCCGGCACACAGGAAGGTACAAGAATAAACACATCCACAGGCAAACCGACGCTTGACCGACGAATGAAATCAACCCCTTTCCCCCCCAGGACATTGGCAATCTCATGCGGGTCAACGACAACCGCCGTGGTCCCGTGCTGAAGACACAACCGGGCAAACTCGGCAACGGAAAGCAACGAACTCTCAATGTGAATGTGGCCGTCAATAAATCCGGGAGCGATGAACCGCCCGGATACGTCAACCACCGTTTTCGCAGCACAATAATCCTCGCCAACGCCCGCAATCCTGCCATCCTTAATCACCACATTTGCCCGCCGCACCTCACCTGTAAAAACATCAACCACCGAACCACCCTGAAGCAACATATCACCGGGCGCATCTCCCCGACTTACTTTAATAAACTCCATAAGCTTTCTTGTTTTAATCTTCGCCACCGCCATCCTCGCCTCCGCTTTGCTCAATATAGCCGACAAACGGCAAATGGCGGAACCGCTCGGCAAAATCCACCCCGTAACCGACCACAAAACGGTTAGGCACAACAAACCCCAGATAATCGGGTTTAATCGGCACCTTATGCCGGTCTGGTTTATCCAGCAAAACGCACAGTTTCAAACTCCGGGGATGTCGCAACTGCAGATGTCTGACGATGTACTGTAATGTCAACCCGGTGTCCAAAATATCCTCCACCACCAGAACATCCCGGTTTTCAATCGGAGTTTTTAAATCCATCACAATCTTCACCACTCCGGATGACTCTGTGCTTGCCCCGTAACTAGCAACGGTAATAAAATCAATAAAAACCGGAACGGTTAGTTCACGCACCAGGTCGGCAAGAAAAACCCAGGACCCCTTCAAAATTCCAACGAGCAACGGCTCCTTACCCTGGTAATCCCGGGAAATTGCCGCCGCCAGTTCCCGGACCCGGCGGGCGATATCCTCGCGCGACAAAAGCACTTTCACTTCCGGAAACTGCCCGCCGGACATTGCCTGTTCGCCTAGTTGAAAACCATCGGAAAACAAATCGGGGCGACTGGATTTGAACCAGCGA
>FMSI01022092.1_pt1 | contig 29834 bp, 25 predicted proteins | sample 1504471 | NCBI WGS metagenome assembly FMSI01 (sample SAMEA4475357, study PRJEB15587) | soil metagenome | biome: Soil; feature: Field | place: India | collected 2015-03-11 | depth 0 m
GTGGATGCCCAGAAGATTGTAGAAATGAATGAGAAGGGCGAAATTAAAGATACAATAATTGAGGGACCTTTTGCTTTTGATGTGGCAGTTTCAAGACAGGCAACAAACCACAAAAAGATTAAGAGAGAAATTGCCAGTGATTCCGATTTCATTTTGATGCCGAAAGTATCAGCAGGTAATATCTGGGAAAAAAAGGCTCATTTATTTCGCAAAAAACAAAGGATGCAGGTATTATAAAGGGAGCAAGTAGGTCATTTGTAATGCTCTAATGTGCCGATGATGCAGAAACAAGGCTAAATTCCATTGCCCTGGGCGTAGATATTCAATAATGAAAACAATTTGAAAAAATCCATTTTTAAAAAGATTAAGAGAATTGAATTAAGGATGGTCTAAGCGCTATCGGGTCATTCAAATAGAGCTAATGAATTTACTGTCCTTTTTAGCCACACCTTCGCCCTGATGCTTTTAAAAACTCTCCGTGCCTTCTGTAAATATCTATTGCCCTTTTTCAATAGACCTTTTACCTTCAGCATCTCACCATAGTAATAATACGCCTTGGCTGTTTCAAACGGTTGTTTCAGTTTCTCATAGATTTTTATCGCTTGTTTACATTTTGTTTCGGCCTTCCTCCAACTTTTCTTTTCTCTTTGTTTAATGACATTCCGTGTTCTCCCTTGATTTGCATAGAACCTTGCCTGTAATAAGAGTGCCTCAGCCTTTTCTGCCTTTAAACCTATTTTTTCTGCTAAACTCAGAACTTTTTCAGCATAATTCTTTGCTTTTCTCCAATTATTCTTGCTTATCTCAACCCTGCCTTTGAGAAGGTTGATATTTTGCAAGACTATTTTTGCCCCAACTTGATTTGCGATTTTCTCTGCAGTTGCAAGATACTTTTTCGCCTTGTTGAAATTCCCTTGTTCCAATAAAATTTCACCTATATTTTTGAGATTAACGCTCTGTCCATGTCTATCACCGATATGTTTCCTTATCCATAAAGAATTAGTTACATATTTATGTGCTTTGTCAAAATCGCCAAGAATAGCATAATCATGACCGATGGCGTTGAGACAAGATGATTCGCCAAATCGCTCACCTGTCTCTTGAAAAATCTTTAGCGCTTTGCTATCATATTCAATCGCCTTCAGAAAATTGCTGATTTTGCGCAACCCCTGGCTGATATTATGAAAACTATATGCCTGGCCCTCTCGATCTCCAATTTTTTGCTGTATTTTAAGGGCATTAGTAAAATATCTAATTGCCCTGGCATAATGACCGAGGTGACCATATACAAGACCAATACTGTTAAGACTATTTGCTTGACCATACAAAAGTCCCAGTTCTTTTTTTATCTTCAATGACTTGATAGTATATTCAAGGGATTTTGCATACTTCCCCAGATTTAACAGCACATAACCAAGATTATTCAGAGAAGTTGCTTTTCCTGCACGATCACTCGTCTTTGCCTTTGTTCGCAAAGATTTATCAAAATATTTTAGCGCCTTAGAATAATTACCAGTAATTTCATAAACAAAGCCAAGATTATTCAAACATCTTGCTTCCCCTTCCTTGTTTTTGATTTTTCTATAAATTGCCATCGCTTTCTTTGTTGAATTCAACATTTCTTTATATTTGCTTATGGAGCCATAAATTTCACTAAAATATGAAAGACAATCAGCTTCATACTTTCTGTTTGCGAGCATCCTCGCAATTTTGATGCAATAGTTAAGGTCTTGTATTGCCTCTGTGTTTCTACCTATGAGGTTGAATATCTCTGTTCGATTCATAAGAGACTTAATCAGAAGTTCCTGTCTATTTGCAGTTGAAATAGAAAAATCTTTGTCATTCATCTTTGTTGAATTTAATTTACTCCTGTATTTGTAAAAGGTAAGTTTTTCCTATAATGAAGAAATTATTGCGCAGTTCTTGAAAATATTTAGTTCCATTAGTTAAACTAATGTGCATCTCGATTCTGAGTTTAGCAAGTTTTGTCTCAGTCCACTTGTAAATAATCTCTATCAGTTGGTCAAAAAAGCGATTTATCATCCTATTAACTTCTTCAGGTCCCTTTTTACTCAATCGTGCAAGTTTTTCACTCATTGCGGTGAAACCAAAAATGGCAGCGAAAAGAAGCGCAGCTTTGAATATTCTGCGGGTTTGGTTTTTGCTTCTGAAATTCTGTGAACGACAAATATTTGAGGCAAAAAACGTCCCATTAAACCAAGTATTTTTTCTCTTGTACTGGTTGTCTTTTTGTACATACAGAAATTCTAATAAAAATTCAAGAAAAATCAAGTCCTTTATGAGCAAATTCACATTCTTCCCTGAATTAGATTTAAAGAATAAGACTCCCTACGGAACTATTGAGAGATGGGCTTAAATGATTATGCTTATACACAACTTTTAGGGGAAGTGCCTAGCGGATGGTGCGATGACATCTGAAACTGATACTCTCAAAACGCTCGGTAAATATTTTACCGCAATTTGCACATTTAAACCGCCGCTATTTAGGGGATACCTTTCAAGTTTTCTATTACACTTCCTGGTTATGAGCACTTTTGTTATTTAATAAATATAATAACAAAGAGATGATGCACTGTTATGCTACCGTCTAAAATTTCCATGCAAATATTGACATTACCCTTTGCCAAAAATAATTGACTTGATTTAAATTTTAAATATAATTCAATTATGAAATTATTATTCTCAAAATTAAATTTAATACAACTTGTTTGGTTAATTGTTTTACTATCATTCTGCAGTAAAAAAATTGAACATGGACCACTGACAATTGTGAAACCAGTAGAAAATGTTGATTCAATATTTGCCAATCCCGGAATGGGCTGGCAGACATTCTACTGGCCCGCAAATAACGACCCTAACCTTGCTGGTCTACCAACAACCACGATCTATCGCAGGTTCAGCTGGTATGATTTGGAGCCAACACCAGGGAATTTTAATTTTGCTCTTTTTGAAGACTGGTTGAACAAGGCAAAAACTAATGGACAGCGATTAGCCTGGCGTTTAATGATTGCTGCGGTTAATCTTTCTTCTTCAACACCTTTACTGGGCTATGCACCTCTCTGGCTCATTGACGAAGGAGCAAGTGGCTGGATTTATTATTATGATGCAAATAACAATAACCAGCAAGATCCAGGTGAACCTGATATATGGGCACCGGATTTAGCTGATACCGTGACTAAATATTATCACAATCGCCTTATCCAGGAATTTGCCCGACGGTATTATAATAATCCATATATGGATTTACTTGATATTGGTTCAGTTGGATTATGGGGTGAATGGCATTTCTCTAGGACGAAAATAAAACAGATAATAGGAAATCCTCCAACAGGTGGAACGATTGGAGGCAGGATACCAATGTATTCCGATTCAGTCAAAAAGAGTATAATTGATTTATGGAATCAATCTTTTCCATTATCACCCAAGGTAATGCTAATTGGAGATTCAACAGGAATGTATTATTCGACCAACATTCTTAAAACCGGCTGGCGTGCTGATTCCTGGGGTGATATGGACTGGCATATGCCCTATTTTTATGACAAGCAATTACAAAGAACCAATGCTACTGAAGCCTGGACAAATGGTGCGGTTGCATTAGAACCGAGTTGGAATATGGAGTACTGGAAATCGCGCGGATGGGATATAGATTATATACTACAATGGGCAATTGACCATCACGCAACCTATATACAAAATAAGAGTGCAGTAATACCATCAGAATGGATACCAAAGATTAAAGATGCATTAAAGAAAATAGGTTATCGCCTGGTCTTAAGGGAATTACAACATCCAGAATATGTATACAAAAACTCTCCTTTTGAAATAAATATGGTTTGGGAGAATACGGGTTCAGCTCCACCATACTGGGATTATTATTTGCGTCTGAGATTAAAGAGAGAAAAGGATAATGTCTTTATAAAGTGGGAGTCTCCCCCCCTTTTGTCAATCAAAAGGTGGAACCCCGGGGTACGTAATGAGAAAGTAGAAATTACACTGCCTGATGATATTCCTGAAGGAGAATATGATTTATATCTTGGAATCTACAGCCCATTTGAAGAACATACCCATCCTAATCTAAAATACATTAAACTGGCAATCCAGAATTCACGGGATAAAGATGGTTGGTATTTATTTAGTAAGATTGTAGTAAAATAAAAACTCCTTTAATTTAATGCGCGCATTATTAGTAAATCCCTGGATATATGATTTTAAGGCATTTGATTTCTGGAATAAACCCATAGGGTTGCTCATCGTTGCAGACATTTTAAAGAAAACAGGATTTGAGGTTGATTTCATTGACTGTATGGATAGGTTGAGCCCATATTTTAAAACAAAAACAAAGACCGACATTTATGGAAGAGGAAAATATTATTATGAAATCGTTGAAAAACCCCAGATATTTAAAAAGTTACCAAGAAGATTCAAAAGATATGGCATTCCTGAAGAGATATTTACCTCTATATTAAAAAAATTTAAAAGACCCGACATCATATTCGTCACTTCTTCAATGACCTACTGGTATCTCGGTGTATTGAATGCAATCAGAATAATAAAAAATCATTTTCCGGAAACACCGGTAATACTTGGTGGATTGTATGCAACTTTGTGTAAAGAACATGCAGAAAAAAATTCAGGTGCTGATTATGTAATGCCTGGGAATGCTGAAGATTGCTTAATCAAATTTTTAAAAGAAAATGGGTATCTAAAAAATACAATTGATAGAGAATCTATATTTCCTGATTTTTCGCTTTACGATTCATTAAATTATGGTGTGATAATCACATCAAGGGGGTGCCCGTTCAATTGTTCTTATTGTGCAACAAAGATATTAACACCTGAATTCTATAATTATGATACCAAACTAATACTCCAACAAATTAATAATCTGGCTAAAAAAACAAATAATATTGCATTTTTTGACGATGCGCTTTTATGTAATACAAAATTTCCAGAACTTCTTGAAAAAATAATAGCGGAAAATTTTAGATTGAATCTCCATAGTTCAAATGGTCTCCATTGTAGATTCATTGATAAAAGAATTGCCCAACTAATGTTAAAGGCAAATTTCAAGACAATGTATTTAAGCCTTGAAACAACAAATCCTGACTTGCAAAAGAAAACCGGTAACAAGGTTAATACTAATGAATTTGTAAGAGCGGTTGCAACCCTGGTAAAGGCGGGTTTTACGCCAAATCAAATCCATGTCTATCTTTTGTATGGAATGCCTGGGCAAGATTATGAAGAAATTATTGAAGGTATAGCACTCTGCCATAGCCTCGGTATTAATCCCCATCTCTGTGAATTTTCACCCATACCATTCACTGATGAATTTTTAAGATCAGGTATTCGCCCTGGCACTGACCCGTTATATCATAACAACTATTTTTTTACCTGGTATTACCAAAATAAAAAACCAGAAATATACACAAAAATCAAAAAGATGCTTTCGAATAAACCCACCGCTGTTAAGCTTAAAAGTAAAAAATTATCCCGTTGAAAAACAGGATTACAAAATAACAAAAAACGCTTAACGGCAAAAGATTTTTATAAAATTTATTGACATCTATCTTGCTTTATGTAAAATAACTCATGCGCCACAATCTATTATTGTTGCTATTGGTGATGTTTGTCGCCTCCCCTCAAAAATCTGATGATATAGTAATCGCTGGTTCTACTTTTGTTCAACTTTTTATAGAAAAGCCCACATTAGAATTTATGACAAAAATTAAACATATAAAAATCAATGTCCAGGGGGGTATTTTAATCACCGTAATAATTATATTCGATAAGGCAAAAAAGATTTGTACAAATCCGCCTGATGAAAGAACTTTAAATTATATCAGCGGAAGGTTTATTTAAAAAAACAGGAGGAACGATGCCAACTTATTTTGATGAAGAATTGAAAAATCTGAAGAACGAAGTCCTTGCAATGGCAACGCTCGTTGAAGAATCAATCGTTAAATCCCTGGAGGCGTTGAAAAAAAGAGACATAAAACTCGCCCGTGAGATAAGGGATATTGATAAAAAGATTGATAAAATGGAGATTTCAATTGAAGAAAAATGCATTGAGTTGATAGCACGGCACCAACCAGTAGGTCCTGATTTGAGGTTCCTGATCGGTGCAATAAAGATGAATAATGACCTAGAAAGAATGGGAGACCATGCTGTGAACATTGCCGATTGTGTAGCCTTCCTTATAGATCAGCCGAGAATAAAACCAGTATCCAATATCTGGACAATGGCAAAGATTGTCAATGAGATGCTCAAAGAGAGTGTTGAGAGTTTTGTTATCAATGATGCGGTTAGGGCACAGAAAGTTTGCGAAAAGGATAGCACGGTTGACGAGATTCGAAATGAAATTATCAGAATAATGCTGACATATATGCTTGAAGAGCCAGAAAAGATTGGTTCGGCAATTCAGTATTTTCTTGTTGCAAAAAATCTTGAGAGAATCGCTGACCTTTCAACCAATATTTGTGAAGACACAATTTATATCAGTCAGGCAAGGATAATAAAACACCATTTTGAGGAAGAACAAAAAAAGTAGCCACAATCTTTATTTTCTTGTCAAATTTATTATTGTAGTTGGTTCAATTTTATTATTGAGAGGTTTTTAATCGCATCGGAAATTGCGATAAGTTTCGCATTCAAATAATACCTTTTTGCGGCGGTTACATCTCCCATTGCAAGTGCGGCATCTCCAGCGAAAATTAATGCCTTTGCTGACTCATCCCGACGATCCCCGAATTCCACACTTGCCTGAAGATAGCATTTCAATGCCCGGGAATATTCCTGCAACATCAGACAAATGTTTCCCAGTTCAACAAGAATCTCGGGTTGATGTAGCTTTTTCTTAATCAAATTGCCTAAAATATCTTTTGCCTGTTGTAAATTACCCTGTTTCTTCAATATTTCTATCCAGAGCAAATAAGCATCTTTGACGAACTTTGACTCGGGAAAATCCTTTATAAGAGTTTGCAATACGACTAGTGCCTCATCAACAAATCCAATTTTGTAATATATACCAGCAATCTCTTTTAATGCTAAATCCCTATATGTATCACAATCATTTAATAATTTTGTCAAGAAATATAGAGAAGAATCATATTTTCCCTCATTATTGTACTGTTCTGAAAGTTCTATGAGCGCATATGGGTACAAATTTTGCATATTCTTATTTGAAACTATGGTGTTTAGTGATTTTTTATAGCTCTGAACATCACCAATGATTTTATAAATCTTTATCTCTTGAGATACCGCCTCACCTAAAAGTGGTGATTCAGGATATGTCATTTGCAACCTGTAGAGCATTGCCAGTGCTGAATAATACTCCCTGTTTTCCATATGCAATTGTGCTATTCTAAACATTGTTTGGGCAGTTATACCGCCCGTTTTCGTAGAATCGCTGTATTTTTCAATAAAATTCTGTAGTGCATCAATCAGATTAGAATATTTGCCGAGGTGGTAGTTAATCTCATAGGTCCTTAATTTAATCTCTAACAATGATTCAAGCGGAAGTCCTAAACTTTCAATCTTTTGATAAACTTTTAGTGCAGAATTGTACTTTTGCTGTGCAAAATATGTATCTGCAATTCCCTTTAGAGCAAGCACCTTGAATTCGGAATTTGGATGGATTGCATTTAATTGCTGCCAGAAGTATATTGCGTTTTCATATCTATGTTTTTTGAAGTTGATTACGCCCAGCATGTATAAAACATTATGATTATGTATTGAAGATGGAAATAATTTATTGTGTTGAACTAACAATGATTCTGCTTCTTCAAAATCATATTTTGTATAGGCAGCGTATGCCTCGTAAAATAGCAGAGAATCATCGACGATTAATAGTTGCCGGCAAATAATATAAACAAAAACAAAACTATTCAAGTGGAACATCAGAAACAAAAATTTTTATGGGTTTATGAATTTTTGTATCATAGACAACTAAAATCTGATATCCCGCATAAATAGGATCTTTATAGATATGGGCAAAATATCGAAGAACCAAAAATTTATTTGTATCATCAAGCCAGGTGAATTTATATTGATAAATAAGATGCTCTTTAACATCAAAAAATTGTTTTGTGATTAAAGGCAGTAAATCAATATTCTTCTCTATTTCTCTACGATATCTTGCTACCAATTTTTCATATTTTTCAGGATGCGGCATATAAATAAGCGTTCCCCTGTAATCTCCCTTTTCTGCCCTTTCAAAATTCCCCTGCCTTATTTTATGCCAGATATCCGAACGATGACATAGTATTACAACTAAATAAACTAAAAGCAAAAAAGAAGTTCTGACATTTGATATTTGAAATTTGGAATTTAACTTCACTCTGCCCTCGGATGTTTGAATCTATAAATCTTTTTAAGTCGTTCAGTTGTAAGATGCGTATAAATCTGGACAGCAGATAGAGAAGAATGTCCAAGTAATTCCTGAACCGCACGCAAATCTGCTCCATTTTCTAATAAATGTGTGGCGAATGTATGGCGCAAAATATGGGGATTTGTCCCTGACACATCAGCGACTCTTCTCAGATATCTGTTAACTATCCTCTGCAAAGAACGGGTTGTCAACCGTCCGCCACGGTAATTTAAGAAAAGTGCAGGTGGACTTGAGGGCGTCTTGAATTCATTACGCTCTACAAGATATTTCATAATTGCCATCTTTGCAACCTTGCCTAGTGGAACGATTCTTACTTTTCTCCCTTTGCCTCTCACCTTCACCTCTTCTCTATTAAAATCTACATCTTCAAGATTCAATCCAACAAGTTCGCTTGCGCGCAAACCACAAGAATATAATACTTCCATTATTGCACGGTCGCGTTTGTTATCAATTTCAAATGCCTTTTTTATCTGCATATAAGTTAGGAACCCGGGAAGATGCTTTTTTATCTTTGGGGTTTTAATTCCAATAACTGGATTGTTGTCAATAAATCCCAAATTCTTCAATGTTTTAAAGAAAGTTTTTATCGCCGATAATCTTCTTGCTGCGGTTCGCGAATCAAAACCGTATTTTAATAAAAAAGCAATGTACTGTGAAACTCCATTTTTATCAGGTTTTTCAATCTTCTGCTCCTGTAAATAACCAAAAAATTGCTCAATATCTTTCTGGTAATTTCTCAATGTATGCTCCGAGTAATTCTTTTCTTTTTTAAGAAAATTGATGAAATCACTAATTTTCGATGTGAGATATTCAATATCCATATCCGTATTATTTTAACCTTTTTTTATTCTATGTCAAGTGGTGTCACACTGGGATTTTATCTAGTTTTGTTTAGAATATTTTGATTCCCCTAATATGTTTGCAGGAATTATGCAGGCAATAGATTGTTCATTTACTGCCATCTGCCCGGAATTTCTGTTTTACAGAACTTACATTTTCCATCTTTGATATTTATCTGCAGGACACTATAGCCCTTCCTTTCTATAATAATCTTCCTGCACTTTGGACAGAATGTGCTTTCCTCTTTTATGCCCGGAACATTACCGATGTATACAAAAAGCAAACCAACATTTTTAGCAATCTTTGCCGCTCTCTGAAGGGTTTCCAACGGTGTCGAAGGAAGATTCTGCAATTTATATTGAGGATAAAATCGTGAGAAATGAATTGGAACATCCTTTCCCAGTTCATCCCCTATCCATTCACACATTACTCTTATCATCTTTTCATCATCATTCTTTGTAGGAATTATAAGATTTGTAATCTCAAGCCAGACCCCATTCTTTTTTAATGTTTTTAATGTTTCAAGGACTGGTTGCAGGGTTCCACCGGTAATTTCCCGATAAAAATCTTCACTGAACCCCTTCAAATCAACATTTGCACCATCAAGATATTTAATCAATTCTTTCAGCGGTTCCTGATTTAAATAGCCGTTTGAATGGTAGATATTGAGCACTCCATGCTTGTGTGCGAGTCTGGCAGTATCAAGCATATACTCATAAAATATAGAAGGTTCTGTATAGGTATATGCAATCGTCGGGGTTTTGTATTGAAGTGCCAATTCCACCATCTTTTCAGGTGAAATCTCAATGTTGTCGGTCTCTTCCGGACTTGCCTGTGATATATCCCAGTTCTGGCAATTCTTACAGGTAAAATTACACCCTGCAGTAGCTAAAGAAAGTGTTGTTGTCCCAGGCAAAAAATGGAACAAGGGTTTTTTTTCGATCGGATCTATATGGACAGCACAAGGATTTGAATGAACGAGTGTATAATATTCACCATTTATGTTTTTTCTTGCACGGCAGAATCCTATATTACCATTTTTAACAGTGCAATATCTGGGACATAAAAGGCAACGGACAATTTTATTGAACAGTTTTTCATAGTATAATGCAAGCTTTGGACGAACAAATCCGGGGATAACCTTAAGTTCCTTTGCAAAAATGCCTTTTGCTATATCCTTTAAAAACAATCCACCGAGGCTGATTATACCAAGGTATTTAAGAAAACACCTCCTTGATATTGGTTCTTCAAAGAAAATCATATTAAATTATAGTTAATTTTCTCTAAAAAGTCAACTCAATTTTTTCTGAGTTCTTTACCATTTTCTATCTCTTTAATGGATTATACCACTAAATTGCAACAGTGTAAGGTTTAAAGAAAAAAAATCGAAAATGTGATTAATAGAATTAAAAAATGGTAGCGGTAGATTTATCGCACAAATGCGGTTATCTAATTCACCAGACAATTGTAAGTGGTAGAATTTACTCTGCAAGAGAAGGAACAGGACAATTAGAGACAAGATAAAAGATAGCGATAGACAGAGATGGCAATAAGAGTAAAAGAATTTTACAAGGGGTAAATAAGGGAAAACAAGAACATAAAGAAGGATAAATTGGTTAAGACTAATGGCGTTGGGACAGTATGCCTTAATCTTATGGCAAATACAGTTTAAACACTGGGTTAAAAATGCGACATTTGAGCTGGTCGTTTTTGATTTAAATTGTGCTTGCAATTTCTAAAAATATATATATAATAATCATGCAAATAAAAGGAGGCATAAATGGAAATTAAAGGCTATAATATGCCAGAGAACTTATATTATCATGAAGAGGATGCCTGGGTAAGGTTGGAGAGTGATGGCACTGTTACCATAGGTATGGATGACTTTTATCAAAAACAAGCTGGAGATACAACCTATGTTGATCTACCATTTGAAGGTGATACCATAACCCAGGGTGAGACCTGTGGGAAAATCCAGTCTTCAAAATGGGTTGGCAAATTCGTCGCACCCATTTCAGGAGAAATAATCGCTGTTAATAGTGAACTTGAAAATGACTGCAGATTGATAAACAAAGACCCTTATGGTGCAGGATGGATAATTAAGGTGAAACCTTCAAATCTGGAAGCAGAATTAAAAAACCTCGCCTACGGCCCTGAGGCACTCCAAAAATTCATTGACGACCACCTCGCAAAGGCACAAAGGGGTGGATAACCAACAAATGCCTAAACATCAAAAATTTCTAAATTGGGGGTTTAGGTATTTCGCTATTTTATTTGTGTAGGGGGATTTATGGAACTCCAGGTTCCTTATGGAAAAGACGAGAAATTAAATGTCCGAATCGCGGACAAAAATGTGCTCGCTGTAGTCTATCCAAATGAAGTGGAAAAACAGAATGAATCAGAAATTCTCCTGAAGGCTGTTGAAAACCCAATAAATTCAAAAAAATTCAAGAATTTTTTATCAGATGCCAAGGATGTGCTATTTATCGTAAATGACGGCACAAGACCAACTCCTACCGCGAAGGTACTTGATATAATTTATGACCAAATCAAGGATAAGAATATAAAATTTATTATCGCAACCGGTGTTCACCGAGCTCCTACACAGGAAGAATTTGATTTTATCTTTGGAAAATATTACAATATCTTCAAAGAACGAATTTATGTCCATGACTGCAAAAAAGATGAAGATATGGTTTATATCGGAACCTCAAAGAACGGCACAGAAATGTTTGTAAATCGCATGGGTATGGAGGCACATAAGATTGTAATCATCGGCTCGGTAGAACCACACTACTTTGGCGGATATACTGGTGGCAGGAAATCATTTTTACCAGGTATTGCCTCGCGGAAAACCATAGAACAGAATCACAAACATGCCTTAAAACTCTCTGCGCAGGCTCTGGTACTCGATGGCAATCCTGTCCACGAAGATATGATAGATGCATTAAAGACAATAGCCGATAAAGAAATATTCTCTATCCAGACCGTCCTTGATGGAGAAAGAAATTTATATGGAGTGACAAGTGGACATATTCATAACTCTTTCTACGCTGCAATTGATAAAGCAAAAGAGGTATTCTGCGTGAAAATTCCCGAAAAGGCAGATATTGTAGTAAGCATTGCACCCTATCCTATGGATATTGACCTTTATCAATCGCAGAAGGCACTGGATAATGGAAAACTCGCACTAAAAGAAGGTGGAATTTTAATAATGGTATCAAAATGTAGAACCGGTATCGGTGAACCTGCGTTTTTTGAATTACTTTCTTCCTGCAAGTCTCCACAGGATGCACTTGATAAGATTACCCAGGGTTATAAACTCGGCTATCACAAGGCATCAAAGATGGCAGAGATTGGAACCTGGGCTGAAATGTGGGGAGTTACAGATTTAGAAGATAAAGACATGGAAGCGGTCTTTATAAAGCCGTTTCATAATTTACAGGAAGCAATCGATAAAGCAATAGAGCAAAAAGGCACAAACGCAAAAGTAATATTTTTAATGGACGGTAGTATTACTGTCCCGATGGTAAGTGCTTAAATTTTTTAATTTGAAAGGAGAAAAATATGCCGTTGAGCAGGGATATAATAAAACAATTAGAAGATATTGTTGGACTTGAATATTGTAAGACCAGCAATGCAGAGATTTATGCCTATGCATTTGATGGTGGAATACATCGTCATAAACCAGATGTCGTAGTCCAGCCCCAGAATACCCAGCAAGTACAGAAGATAGTCCAGTTAGCAAATAAGTATAAAATCCCTGTTGTTCCGAGAGGGGCTGGCTCTGCCCTTTGCGGGCACAGTGTGCCTATTATGGGTGGCATTACAATCGATATGCAGAGGATGAATAAGATAAAGGATATTCGCATTGGTGATATGTTTGTGATATGTGAGCCGGGTGTGATTTGCGATAACTTCAATGCTGCAATAAAACCATATAAATATTTCATACCCGGACCTGCATCAAGCGAAGTTGCAACGATTGGTGGAATGGTGGCAATAAATGCCTCAGGTGAAAAAGCAGTAAAATATGGTGCAATAAGGGATTATGTTTTGGGTCTTGAGGTTGTCCTCCCTACAGGCGAGATAGTGAGAATGGGGACATATACAATAAAACATTCAACGGGTTATCAAATAGAGAGGCTGATGTGCGGGTCCGAAGGTATGCTCGGAATCATTACTGAGATTGTCATGAAGATTACTCCACTTCCACCAAGGATTGCAGGTTGTATCGCCGCATTTGATGACCTTGAAAAGGCTGGTCAGTGTGTCGCAAATATCATTGCCCATCCAATCATTCCATCCCAGCTTGAAATAATGTCAGCACCCTGTATCAAGGCAGTGAATAAAGCGGCTAAGATGAATCTTCCCGAGGTTGAAGGTATATTATTAATTGAAATTGATGGCAGACCCGAGACGATAAAGCAGGATGTGGAGACTGTAGCAAAGATTTGCAAAGAAACCGGTGCTGTATCTATGGAATTCACTGAAGACGAAACAAGAATCACTGAAATATGGAAGGCAAGAAAGCAGATGATTCCATCCCTCAGCATATTAAAAGAGGAATATGCAACGACGATGCTTGCTGATGATATGGCAGTTCCGGTATCAAAAATTCCAAAGGCTGTTGCCGGGATATGGGAAATCTCTCAAAAATACGATATTATAATCCCGCCCTACGGTCATGCAGGTGATGGTAATCTCCATACTAAGGTTTTGATGGTCCCCACCGATCCCAACCACTGGGAACAGGCAAAAAAAGCAGTAGCAGAAATTTATCAATTGATAAGGGATCTTGGTGGAACAACAACCGGTGAGCACGGAATTGCAATGACCAAGGCAGAAGAATTCCATAAAGAAAAGAAGGATTTGGTTCCTACTATGAAGGCAATAAAGAAGGCGCTCGATCCCAATAATATAATGAATCCCCAAAAAATGATTGACTGGGAAAAAGGTTTTATGTATGACCTGCGCTATCCGCTCGACCCGAATAGAAAACTTGAAGGGCATTTGGCAAAATGGGAAAAGGAGATGATGACCTGCACAATGTGCGGATATTGTAAGAATGTCTGTCCAACCTTTGTCAACCTGCTCTGGGATCCACCATCAGGTCGTGGTAGAATGATACTCTCATATGGTATGCTTGAAAAAGAACTCGAAATTGATGATTCTGTGGTAAATGCAATGTTTCAGTGCACGCTGTGTAGGGATTGTAATCGCAGATGTCCGAGCAAGGTAAAAGTACCCGATGTTGTGCGTGCAGCAAGGGCAGATTTAGTTGAGAGAGGATTTGCCTACCCCGCACATATTGAATTCATTGATAAAATAAAGAAGACCGGAAACATCTGGGGCGATACTGAATCAACGCCACCAATTCAGGAAGGTGAGATTCCTGTATTTGTTGGCTGCCAGTTTCTTGCCAGACCGAACAAAACTAAACAGTACCTGAAATTGTTTGAAAAACTTGGCTTAAAACCAAAAGTTGTCAAAGAAGTCTGTTGTGGTTATCCAATGGAAGCATTGGGATTTGTGAAAGACTTTGAAGAACATAAAGAAAAATTCTTAAAGGCATTCCCATTCAAAAATGCAATTACCCTCTGTCCCACCTGCACTGTATACCTGCGCGAGGCCTACAAAATAGATGCAAAACATGCGCTACAATCAATCGCTGAAAAAATGTCGGGTGCTAATATTAAAAAATTGAGTGGTAAAGTAACCTATCATGACCCATGTGATTTATCAAGAGGTGCAAAGGTTGTGAAGGAACCAAGAGAAATTATCAAGGGACTCGGATTGGAACTTGTGGAAATGAAATATAAACAGGATACATCCCGTTGCTGTGGCGGTGGTGGTGGATTACTTGTCTCAGACAATCCCCTCTCAACAAAAATCGCAGAAACAAGGATTAAAGAAGCCTTGAATACAAAGGTTGATACACTTGTGACAGCCTGTGCAACCTGCGAACAGGTATTAAAGAATGCAGCAACTGCCTTTGCAGAGAAAGGCGGCGGTAAAATCAATGTTATGGGCTTACAGGAAATGATCTGGAAGACTCTTTAACCACAAACAACGAAAAATATGATTAGGAGCCACCACCCTGGTGGCTCCTTTTTAACCGAAACCAAATATCTCTTGACTTTTTTTCAAAAATATGGATAATATTTTACTTATGAATAGAAATGATGCCCTTGATTTAATATCACAGAGACTAAAAAACAAGAATCTCATTAAACACTGCCTTGCTGCAGAAGCATGTTTAAAAGAACTCGCTCGCCATTTTGGTGAAAATGAAGATTACTGGGGTCTTGCTGGTTTATTGCATGACATTGATTACGAAGAAACTTTAAATGACCCTTCACGCCATGGAATCCTTGGGGGTGAATTCCTTGAAAAACAGGGGGTTGCACCTGAGATAGTTTATGCAATTAAGGCTCACGCAGGGCACTTAGCACCAAAATCCCGCCTGGATTGGGCATTATTTGCCACTGACCCTCTAACAGGTCTGATAGTTGCTTCAACACTTATGCACCCTGACAAAAAACTTGCCTCTCTTGATACCGATTTCGTTATGAGAAGATTTAAAGAAAAGAGATTCGCTGCTGGTGCAAACCGTGAACAGATTCTTACCTGCAAAAATCTTGGTTTTGAACTTGAACAGTTTATTGAAGTCTGTCTGCGGGGAATGAAATCCATAAGTAATGATTTAAATCTATGAGCAAAAAAACATTCACTTTTGAAAACCTAATCTCGAAATTAAAAACCTACTGGCAACAAAAGGGATGTCTGATATTTGAACCATATAATTCCGAAGTAGGCGCAGGCACATTCAATCCTGCTACATTTTTAAGAATTCTTGGCAAAAAACCCTGGAATGTCGCCTATGTTGAACCCTGTAGAAGACCAAGGGATGGAAGATATGGTGAAAATCCTAACCGTGTCCAGCAATACTATCAATTTCAGGTAATAATGAAACCTGCACCTGCAGATATACAGGAGATTTATCTGAAATCCCTGGAGGCGCTCGGTTTTAAACTTGGGGAGCACGAAGTTAAATTTGTTGAAGATGACTGGGAAAGTCCTACACTCGGTGCCTGGGGAATTGGCTGGGAGGTCTGGCTTGATGGTCTTGAGATCACTCAATTCACATACTTCCAGCAGGCTGGCGGTATTGATTTAGAAGTCATCCCGGTAGAAATCACTTATGGATTGGAAAGAATATGTATGAATATCCAGGGTGTCTCATCAATATTTGATATAAAATGGAATGAAGAAGTGACCTGGGGTGACATCTATCTGGAAAATGAAAAAGAGTTTTCAAGGTATAATTTTGAAGAATCAGATCCCCAAAGACTTTTACTATTATTCAATGAATTTGAAGCAGAATCAAAAGAACTTCTGAAAAAAGGACTGGTATTCCCAGGATATGACAATGCAATAAAATGTTCCCATATATTCAATCTCATTGAGGCAAGAGGTGCTATCAGTGTATCAGAGAGGGCAAAGATGATTGCACGGGTAAGGAATCTCACCTCAGAGGCAGCGCGATTGTATTTGGAAAAAATAGCAGGAGAAAAGAATAATGATTGACTTCCTTCTTGAAATTGGATTTGAGGAATTCCCGCCGAGCTATCTCAACAAAACTGCAACCGACCTTCGGGATAAAATAGAATCACTCTTTAAGCGAGAAAGAATTTTCTACAGGACAATGCGGAAAATTTACACAAGCAGGAGAATCGGTGTTCTTGTTCTGGGTGTGGCAAAAAAACAAAAGCCACAGACAGTAGAAATACAGGGCCCGCCCAAAAAATTTGCCTATGATGAAAATGGTAAACCAACGAAGACCCTTGAAGGGTTCCTCAATGCCCAGAATTTAAAAATGAGCGACATAAAGATTGTAAAAACGGAAAAAGGCGAATATGTATTTGCTACAAAACTTATCCCTGCAAAGGATACCGATGATATTTTATATTATGAAATCCCAAAGATAATCGCAAGCTTAGAATTTCCTAGGACAATGGTATGGAATGGAGATAAGATTAGATTTCCAAGGCCGATTAGATGGATAGTAGGATTACTTGATAGAAAACCTTTGAGATTCAAGTATGCAGGTCTTGAGGCAGAGAGATATAGTATGCCCAATTTCCATTTCTCTTTTGAACCGATTAGAATGGAAAAGCCGCGTGAATATATGAATTTTTTAAGGCATGGCGGAGTCATTGTTGACCCCAATGAAAGACGCAAGATAATAAAAACTCGGATAGATGAAAAGGCGAAAGAATTGAAAGGCGAGCCTGTTTATGATGATAATATGCTTGAGGAGACAAACTGCACTATTGAATATCCTGATGCGGTAAGCGGAACATTTGAACCAGAATTTTTAAAACTTCCTGAAGAGATACTCAAAAACACAATGCGGGCACTGGGAAATCTTATCTGGGTAAAAGGCACAAACAATTTCATCTGCATATTTAATGGCAGGAGAAAAGCAGCAGAAAATGTCGCCCAGGGGTACGCAAGGGTATTGAAATCAAGATTACAGGATGCACTCTTTTATTATCAGAATGATCTGAAACTGGGGATTGAAAAAATGCGAGAAGCAACAAAAGAAATGGTCTGGTTAGAAGGACTGGGAACAGTCTATGATAAATCAACTCGGCTTATGAAGGCAACTAAGAATTTTGAATCAATAAACGGTTTGAATTTAGAAATACTAAAAAAGGCTGCAGAACTATGTAAGGCAGACCTTTGTTCAAATATGGTTAGAGAAAAAGAATTCACTTCGTTACAGGGGATAATGGGCTATTATTATGCAAAATCTGTCGGCCAAAAAGACGCTGTTGCCATTGCAATTAAAGAACATTATCTACCTACGTTCAGTGGTGATAAAATACCGGAATCAAAGGAAGGTGCAGTTTTATCAATTATTGATAAAATTGATAACATCATTGGAGCATTCCTTTCCGGGCAGAGACCGACCGGCTCTTATGACCCGCTGGGTGTGAGAAGAAATGCCTATGGTATATTTAATATCATTGATAAACATAATCTTGACATTGAACTATTGCCTATTTTCTGGGAACACCTTAGATTATACAAAATGGACATTGAAAAAAATTTGATTAAGGATTTTCTCATCGAAAGGGCTGAAAGATATCTTGAAGAACTTGGTTATAGATATGATGAGGTTGATGCTGCGATTTATAATACAAATTTAAATATCTATGATACAAAACTCCGATGCGAGGCGTTGAAAAACTTCAGGAATAAAGAGGACTTTGTTAAACTTGTGATTGGGCAAAAAAGAGTTCGTAATATTCTAAAGAATGTTAAAAAACCCGGTGATATTGATGAAACGCTATTTGAAAAGCCTGAAGAACAAAATCTATACCAAAGAGGAAAAGAGGTTATGGAAAAGATGACGCCTCTGTTCCTAAATAAAAATTACACCGATATAATGGAATCGTTGCTTAGTCTCCGCGAAGATATTGATAAATTTTTTGATGCGGTTCTGGTTATGTGCGAAGAGAAAGTTCTCCAGCAAAATAGACTCGCACTCGTAAATTATATAAATCAATTATTCTTAAAATTCGCTGATCTATCAAGGATTGTTATAGAAGGCGAAAAGGAACAACCGAAGGCATAGACAGGAGGCAAAATAAAAGAACTTTTCAATTCCCAGATCAATAAATCGTATATTGAAAAAGAAATTCAGATTGCGGGTTGGGTATTTAAAATTAGAAATCTTGGTGGGTTGGTATTTGTTGATTTAAAGGATCGCACCGGGATATTACAACTTGTAATTGATCCCAAAAAAATTCCTACTGCGAATGAACTCAATCTCCAGGATTGCATATCAGTAAAAGGTATTGTCTGTGAAAGACCTGATAACCAGAAAAATCCTGATATACCAACCGGTGAGGTTGAATTGAACGCAATTGAACTCACAATCCTATCAAAATCAAAAATCCCACCCTTCGTTGTTGAAGAAGAACTTAAAGCAAGTGAAGAATTACGTTTAAAATACAGATATCTTGACCTCAGGCGTCTGACAATGCAGAAAATAATTATAATGCGACATCAGATCGTTAATGCAATAAGGGAATATTTGAATAATAAGGACTTTATTGAGATAGAAACACCAATTCTAACCAGAAGTATGCCTGAAGGTGCAAGAGATTATCTTGTCCCTTCCCGCCTTTACCCTGGTAAATTCTATGCCCTTGCCCAATCACCCCAGATGTATAAACAATTGTTGATGGTTGCCGGGTTTGAGAGGTACTATCAGATTGCTCGGTGTATGCGCGATGAAGACCCAAGGCATGACCGTCAGCCTGAATTTACTCAACTTGACCTTGAAATGTCATTTGTAAATGAAGAAGATATTTATACCCTTATTGAAGGATTATTCCAGTATATATTTAAAAAAGTATTGCATCAAGATTTAAAAATTCCATTTCAGAGATTTACATTTGAGCAGGCTATTACAAAATACGGCACTGATAAACCGGATATCAGTTTCGGCCTGGAGATTACCGACTTCACAGAGGATTTCAAAAAAATCAATTTCCCGCCTTTCGGCGATAAAGAAAAAATTTGCGGATTTGTAATCCCGCAGGCAAAATCAATTTCAAGGAAGATGCTTGATATTTTCAACGAAGAGGCGAAAAAGAGCGGATTGGATGGAATTTATTGGGTAAAAAATGAAGAAGGACTCAGTGGTTCTTTGTCAAAATATATTGATGAAAATCTTCTCAATAAAATTGGGCTTAATACTGGAGACCTTTTGGTAACGACTGCCGGTGATAAAAAGATTTATTATTTTCTTGGTGAGACGAGAAACCAGATAGGTGACGCCCTAAATCTTAAAGGTAAGGGTTTCCATTTTCTATGGGTCTATGATTTTCCGCTTTTTGAGAGAGATGAAAAAACAGGTAAAATAAATCCCTGCCACCACCCATTTACCCAGCCGAAACCCGAGGATTTAAAATATCTTGATAGCGAACCCTTAAGGGTCAGAGGCAGGCAGTATGACCTCGTTTTAAATGGAAATGAACTTGCATCCGGTAGTATTAGAAATCACAATAGACAGGTGCAGGAAAGAATATTTGAAGTTCTCGGTATTGATAAAGCGACTGCAGCAGCAAAGTTTGGACTTTTGCTTGAAGCACTTGATTATGGTGCACCACCCCATGGCGGAATTGCGCCTGGCATAGAAAGAATTGTGATGCTCCTAACAAATGTAAAGTCAATAAGGGATGTAATTGCATTTCCAAAGACTACCCAGGCACAAGGACTTCTTGAGAACATCCCTGATTTTGTTGAACCCGAACAACTGAAAGAACTCCATTTAAAAATTGAATAATTAATTGAACTAAATGCCCAATCTTTTTAAAACCAAGGGTATTGTGCTTCGCAACTTTCCTTTTAAAGAATCAAGCCTATTTTGCTCAATTTTTACGGAGAGATTTGGTAAACTAAAACTCATTGCCAAGGGCGCACGCAGACCAAAGAGTAAAATATGTGGAGTTCTTGAACCACTCACCCTTGCTGAGGCTATATTTTATAAAAGAGAAGCAAAAGATACCTATACATTATCGGACGCGGATGTCATTGATGATTTTTCTAAAATAAAAAATTCGGTATCGAAATTCACTGCCTGCGAAGCTATATGTGAATTCGTTGATAAAACAACCGTATTAGAAGAGCCAAACAGACAACTTTATGAAGAAATGCTTGGATTCTTTAATAAAGCATCGATGGCTGAAGATAGTATTGTCGGCTTTTGGACCTTATTAATGCTTTTTAGACTACTCAAATTTGCGGGTTGGGAACCACATTTTAGGGATTGTGTCCGATGCCATAACCCAATTTTTGATAAACCCATAATCAATTTCAGCATATCTGCAGGCGGAATAGTCTGCGAAAGGCATTTTGATGAGTCGGTGATTAAAATAGATTCCGAAGACACAAAAACCATTATAAATGCAAAAAATGGCGTTTTTCCTTATAATATAGAGACAAAAATGGTTTTGACGTTGAAAAATCTATTAGAATCCTATATTTATTATCATTCAAATGGATTAAACTTAAATACCCTGAAGTTTATAAAATATTAAATCCCTCCGGCCGCAGCCCGAGGGCCACGACCGGGAGGGGAAAGATGATCTACTTTATATGACAATCATAAACAACTTATGGTTTATTATATTTAGACTTTCAAAAAAGTCAATACCCTAAATCTCAACCACAAGCTGTCTGGGATATTGGGTAAGGTTTACAATCCGTCCTTTTTTATCTATATAAATCACATCCTCAAGCCTAATTCCGTACCCTTTATCTGGATAATATAATCCCGGCTCAATTGTAAAGACCATCCCTTTTTCAAGTCTATCCTGGTTTGTCTTTAATAATCCGAACGACGGGCTCTCATGAACATTTAATCCAAGCCCATGCCCAAGAGAATGGCAGTAGCCGACCTGGGTACGGGGATTGGATATAAATGTTGGATGATTATGCTTTTCGAAAAATTCGCAAACCTTTTTTTCAACATCCCTCGTTCTCCTCCCCACTTTAAGGCTCTCAAAAGCGATATCTTGTGCTTCTTTGACGAGCTCAAAGTCTTTTTTCACATAATCTGGTGCATAACCAAAGCAGACTGTCCTTGTAAAATCAAAATAATACCCGCCACCAATCTCCTGAGGGAAGATATCAAATACAATTGTTTTTCCAAATTTAACTGGTTCATTATCTTTGCCTGAATTGTGAGGAACACCCGCATCCCTTGCCTGGGCAATTATCAATCCCGAAGAATTGATGAAACCCGCTTTAAACAATTCATCTGAAACATACTTTTTAAAATCACGGATAAGCAATTTTTTATTCTTCTCTTTGTAAATAAAACCACTTTTTACCTTCATTCTTCTTACCCAATCAATTGCATTTGAAAATGCATTTGCAACACCATCCCGTACTCTTTTTATCCTCTCAACTTCAAAATCATCCTTTGTCATTCTTAATTCCATTATCATTGTCTTTTCCGGTTCATATAAGATATCCATCCTTTTATCAAGCCTCTTTAAGTGTCTAAGAAAATAATAACCATAACCCATTTGTGCGTTTCCATAGATTGCAATCCTGCCTTTTATCTTCAGATCTTTAAGTACGGTATATAAAAAGACTGCGTTTGCCTTTACCTTATCTTTGTACTTATTGTATATCTCGTAAACATTGTATTTGCTCAAACTTATCGTCTTCAACCCCGTCTTTAATGCTTCTTCCCGTTCAATCTCTGAATGTATAACCCAGGCTGGTGATTTATATTTTTTTATATACAAGCCCTGCACATTAACGCCATTCAAAAGATAATACATAACCGCATCATTATGCGGACTTCCAATTCCTATTATGGCACTGACCCCTTTTTCTTTCATAAAATAATCAATATCTTTTTTCATTTTTTATTATCTCCTTTTTAATCCTCTCCATTTATTACTTTATGAAAAAACTCGCAATCTTGAAAAAATTTTCAAGAACTATGCTACCGGCTGGATGTTTATCATCATATCTCTCAGGATGGAATTGAACCCCATAAATGGGTAAAATTTTATGCTTCATTGCCTCTATTGGACAGTTGGGCGACTCTCCAAGCAAAACAAATTCATAGGGAAGGCTTTTTACCATCTCTTCATGACCTTCCATCACCAAGAATTTATCAGGTAATCCTTCAAAAAGTTCATCGTGATTAACCCTTTTTACCATATAATAACCTTCAATCTTCTGTCCCATTGGAACAATATCTTCATAGAATGCTTTTGCTATCAATTGGTGTCCAAAACATATACCCAGCACAGGTTTTTCACACCTTTTTATCAGTTCAGCGACATTTGCATAGAGTTCAAAAGTTCCGATTTCTGCAAGTTTTCTCTGGGAACCCGATATAATTATTGCATTGTAAAGTCTGACATCCTCTTCAACACCTATGATTGAGGCATCTTTTATCTCCACCACATCCGTGGTTATATTGCATATCACCTTATAAAGATGCTCAATCTGAGGCGAATTTGGAAGATAACAATCAATGATCAATGTTCTCATATATCACCTCAAATAATGTATCCACCAATATATTTTCTTTTACCCTTTTTATCTCCTTACCTTTTGCAAATACAGCACCAATACCTTTTCCACAGGCAATACCAAAATCAGATTCTCTTGCCTCACCAGGACCGTTAACAACACAACCCATTACTGCAATATTCAAAGGTTTCTTTATCCCCTTCAGTCTATTTTCAACCTGACGGGCAATCTTTAATAAATCCACCTCACACCTTCCACAGGTGGGGCATACTATCAACCTTGGTCCATATTTCCTTAAATTCAAAGACTGTAGAATTTCGTATCCCGCAATGACCTCTTTTACCGGGTCATCGGCAAGTGAGACCCTTATCGTATCACCAATTTTTTTATATAAAAGAATACCTATACCAATTGCACTCCGAATACTTCCCGGTAGCAAAAGCCCTGATTCAGTAATCCCTATATGTAATGGAAAATCAAATCGGTTATGAATTGCCTCATATACTTCAATTGTCATCATCACATCAGGACATTTAGCTGAAATAACAATATCAAAAAAGTTATTTTTATAAAAAGGCTCAAGTGCATCATCTAATGTCTCAAGGATTGCATCGGGAGTTGGGTGCTTGTATTTTTTTAAAATCTTTTTTGGTAATGAACCAGAGTTTATACCTATTCTTATTGGTATTAAATTATCCGATGCCTTTTTTATTATCTCGGTTATTTTGTATTCTTCACCGATATTTCCCGGATTTATCCGAATTTTATGCACGCCTGAATCAATCGCCTTTAGTGCAAGACGATAATCAAAATGGATATCAGCAACCAATGGTATTTGAACCTGTTTTTTTATCTCTTTCAATGCACCAGCATCGTTTTGGTTAAGAACTGCAAGCCGCACAATTTCACATCCAACCTTCTGGAGTCTTTTTATTTCAAAGACTGTCTTTTTTATGTCGGAAGTTTTAGTCTTGGTCATAGACTGAACTGCAATTGGATAATCTCCACCAATATGAATATTACCAATTTTTACGACCCTTTTTTTGTCTTTCATTCCTTTTCTCGCTTTATCCTTGCACCCAGCATTCTCAACTTCTTTTCCAATTTTTCATAACCCCGGTCAAGATGGTAAATACGACGCACATAGGTCTTACCATTTGCAGCAAGTCCGGCAAGAACAAGGCAGGCTGAAGCGCGCAAATCAGATGCCATTACATAAGTTCCACTCAATTTCTTCACACCTTTTATCACTGCAGTATCACCTTCAAGGGTTATATTAGCACCCATTCTGCTCAATTCCACTGCCTGCATAAATCTGTTCTCAAAGATTGTTTCTTTAATCGTGCTCGTTCCTGATGCAAGACAGAGTAATGCCATAAATTGCGCCTGCATATCAGTTGGAAAACCCGGATATGGTGCAACAAAGATATCGGTTGGCTTTATCGGTCTATTGCCTTTTACAATAAGTTCATTATCACCAATCTGGATATCAGCACCTGTCTCTCGAAGTTTATCAATCACTGCAGTAAGATGTTCAGGGTTGCAATCCTTTATAGTAACATCCCCATTCGTTATTGCCGATGCCACAGTAAAAGTACCAGCCTCAATTCGGTCCGGAATAATGCTATATCTCACTTCAACCGGACACCAGTTTCCCCTGACGGTAATTTTATTTGTTCCCGCGCCTTGTATATTCACGCCCAATTTTTTTAAAAAATTCGCTACATCAACAACTTCTGGTTCACACGCAGCAAAATTGAGCGTTGTAACCCCTTGCGCACCGGTTGCAGCAAGCATCACATTTATAGTTGCTCCCACCGAAGTTCCCTTAGCACCCTGGAGATTTATCTCTGTTCCTTTTAAATTTTTACATTCAGCAACGATATAGCCCTGGTCAATATCCACATCACATCCCAGTAATTTTATCCCTTTGATATGCAAATCAACCGGTCTTGGACCAATCGCACAGCCGCCAGGTAATGAAACCCTTGCCCTTTTCTCACGCGCAATCAAAGAGCCAAGTACATAATAAGATGCCCTCATCTTTCTAACAATATTGTATGGTGCAATCGTGCGTTTAATTCTTGGTGTATAAATTTCAAGGACATTTTTCTTAAAGCTAATAATAGAACCAATATACTCCAAAAGTTGGATCATTGTATGCACATCCATTACATCGGGCACGTTTTCAATAACAACTCTTTTATCGGTTAGAATTGAAGCTGCGATTATTGGCAACGCCGAATTCTTCGCACCCGAAATTTTTACCACACCTGTCAATCTCTTTCCGCCCTCTATTACAAATCTATCCATGAAAAAGATTATAGTTATTTTTATAAAAATGTCAACCTTGACTTTACCGAGTTTTTAAATATACTATCACCATAAGGCGGCATAGCCAAGCAGCAAGGCGGCGGTCTGCAAAACCGCTATTCGCCGGTGCAAATCCGGCTGCCGCCTCTTAAATTGTGGATTCAAAATTAAGCACCAAATCACAAACAATAGTTAAATCTCAAGCAAAAATTTATAAATAACCAGGGTGCCAAAATTTAAGCGTCATAAAATTAGTATCAATGATATCTGTCCGAATTCTAATCCCTGATGAATCAGGCAACTACAGTTCTATAGAAATGACTGTTTAGAACAATGGGATTATTCCCAATCATTTATTGTTTCTTGCCGCTGGTTATTTTCGCCAGCAGAATCCCTATTTCAATCAGCAGTATCAAAGGGATAGCTATTAACAAGAGGGTAAACATATCACCAGTCGGTGTTATTATTGCTGCTATAACTAATACCCCGACGATAAATTCGGCACGATGCCGTGTTATTGTTTGTGCATCAACAATACCAAGCTTTATCAAAAAGAAGATAATCAGAGGTAACTGAAATAAAAAACCGCTACCAATAGCACACCAGAAAATAAATTCAAGGATTTTGTTGATATTTATTATTGGGCGGATACTCTCAGTCCCGAAAGAAAAGAAAAATTTCAGACCCAATGGTATTAAAATAAAATATGCAAAGGCAAACCCCACTAAAAATAATATTGTGCCGGACATCAAAAATGGTAAAGAGACCTGCTGTTCCTTTCGTGTCAATCCCGGACCAATAAATGCCCATATCTGATAGAGAATGAACGGAAATGCGACAAAAATTCCAGCGAATATCGCAACTTTGATATTAACTAAAAATGCCTCAGTTGGTGAGAAGAAATAAGCGGTCTCAATATTTGTCCAATCAATAATAAAGTGTAAAATTTTACGAGAGAAGAAAAAACAAATTACTGAAAAGACTAAAACAAAACCGATAGAAATTAATATTCTCTTTCTTAATTCTTCCAGATGGTCAATAAACGACGCCTGTTTTTCTTTCAGGAACACCTCAATCGCGATATTTTATAGGCAGGCGATAGATACAGTTATCAGAAACCGCGATAATATCTTCTTCAATAATTGCCACATTATTATATTTTATACGCGGGAGATTGTATATCGGATTGTAAACTTTTGTTTCCGGTTCAAAATAATTTATTCCTGCCCCAGTTGCACAATACAATGTTTTACCATCAGAATCTATATCATAAATATTGAAATAAGGTAAAAGAATTACATTTGTGTCATTATCAATCCTGGTTGAATCTTCAAAAGTTTTATATTTTATCAACTGGTTATTAACGGTAAGAAAATAAAAATTGGATTTGACTTCGCATATATCTTTTGTCCCCCAGGGCATTATCTGAAACCACTGATTAAGTATGCGGTCAAATTTATAGGTAGCAAACTCACCCCCGACAAAAATCTGCTCACCCACAGGATAAATCACATATACCGGATAACGATCAGGACCAAATTCTATCGGCTCACTTGTTTCCTGTAAGACTTTATACATACCATTATCTGTGCCAATATAAATACTGGTCCCATCAGAATTAAGTGTTAAAATACTATTATTGAAATTGGTAATTGGTATTGATACGACACCGCTTATCTTTGTAAGTTGCCTCCCAAAAGATATAATGTATTCATTGCCGATAAACAGGAAATCACCCGGTTTTTTTGAAAGTCTGAAATAACTCCAGTCTTTCTTTCCATTGATTGAAAGAGTTGAAATACCTGCTTCAGAAATAAAGAAATATTTTGTGCCGAATTTTTTTAGTCTTAATTTGTTAGTGCTTAAAGGTCCGTAAATAATGCGGTCTTTTGCCAGCGATAATGTGTTGTATCTCAATATTCCATATTTATTTGTTCCAACATAAAAATACATCCCATCTTCATAAAGGGCAGTAATTTCATACTGATAGAATGGGTTATTTGTTTCATTCAAATTATCCTGATAAAAGAATGGAGCAAGAAATCGGTAATTGTCCAATATTTTTTTATCAAAAATACTGTGCCATATTGCATTTTCAGGAAATTGTGATACAATCTCAAATTTTCCACTCTTCCGGTCAAGTGAAATCTTTTTCTCAGAAAGAATATAAACTTTATCCGATGTCAAACCGATACTTTTAACAAAATTATTAAACGGATATTCTCTTATACTTCCAAGACTTATGTTATAACTTACGACTGAATTGATGCTTGAAATCCAGAGTTCGTCATAAAACGGGTCATAGGCAACAAGACTGATATCCTGACTGAAATATACTGTCCTGATAAGTTCTAATGTATTTTTATCAAAGATTAACAGATAATTATCACTAATCGCAAAAATTTTATTCATTGATGCTGAAATTGACTTTATCCTGCCCAGTGGTGGGATAATTTCATAGTGGTCTAAAAATATGTTCTTTGGAGCAATCTCGAGCGCCTGAAGATTAATAAAAACAAATAATGAAATTATAATCAAATTTTTTTTATTCATTGCATTTCTTCTTTTTTATATTCTTTGTTAATGATATAATTAAAACTCTTTGGTATGTAATCAATCAAATCACCCGCAATGAGTGAATATTCGTTGTGTTCTTTTACAAACAGATCTGCGGAAAGCCCATGCAAAAATACACCACCGATTGATGAAGAAATGGTGGCCAAACCCTGAGCAAGTAAACCACCAATCATGCCTACAAGGACATCACCACTCCCTGCAGTTGCCAAACCCGAATTTCCAGTGGGATTGATATAAACTTCTCCCTGTGGCGATGCAATGACTGTTGGGGCTCCTTTTAAAATCAGAATCCCGCCGAATTCTTTAGCATACTTCGATGCTATATCAATCCTTTCTTCGTTTATCTCCTGGATTGACAATTTTGTTAACCTTGATAGCTCACCTGGATGCGGGGTTAAAATGAAATCGGCGCTAATTTTTTTAAATATTTTAATATCTTCACTAATGATATTCAATGCATCAGCGTCAATGATAAGCGGAATTCTTATTTGCGGAACTAAATTCTTAACAAACTTTGCAGTCTCATTGTTCGTAGTCAATCCGGGTCCTATTATTACAACATCAGTCTTATCGAGCAATGGTAATATAGTATCAATAGCCTTTACACTTATTGTTTCTTCATCCGTCTGTTTTAATGGAACTTTCACAACCTCAAGGAGCTTTGCCTCAAGGCTGTCTATAATCCCTTTAGGTGCCGCAAGTCTAACAAGACCTGCACCGGTTCTCAAGCAGGATATGGATGCCATTGCTGCTGCACCAGAAAATCCTCTTGCACCCGCAATTATCAAAACCTGTCCAAATGTTCCTTTGTTTCCCGCGGGGTCGCGAAAAGGCAGAATACGGTATATATCATCAAATTCTAAAATACGTGGAAAACCATCATCAATCAACTCATAGGGCACACCAATATCAATTAAATATATATCACCAGAGAATGCCCTGCCCGGAAAGAGATAATTGCCTCTTTTGGGCAAACACATTACCGCTGTAGCATCAGCGATAACACTGGTCTTCTCAAATCTTCCTGTATCTCCATTGATTCCTGAAGGAATATCCACAGAAAGGACAAATGCATTGGTTTCATTTATCAGTTTTATTGCTTCATAAAAAATTCCTTGTGGTTTACCTTTGAATCCTGTTCCGAATATTGCATCAACGATACAGTCATAATGGCATTCCTGAAAAATTTTTTGCAATTTATTCGTCGAACCCACTTCAACAACATCAAATTTTGCCTTTTTTAGAATCTGATAATTCAGTAAGGCATCGCCTCTAAGCTCTTCCCCCCTGCCGAGCAAGGCAACCTTCACATTGGCGCCATTGTTTTTAAGATGTCTTGCAATCACCATTCCGTCTCCACCATTATTACCCTTTCCACATACAATGAGAGCATTCAGACCTTCCAATTCAAAATATTCTTTCAGAACATCAACACATCCCTTGCCTGCATTCTCCATCAAAATCATACCCGGTATTTTCAAAGATTCCTGTGCCCAACTGTCTATCTTTTGCATTTCGGAGTTGTTGACCAGCCTCATAATTTAATTTTACAAAAAAAAATAATAAAGTCAATATAAATTTTCATTAGCGGTACTGTCAATAATTGTGTGTAAAATTT
>FMSI01008637.1_pt1 | contig 29461 bp, 33 predicted proteins | sample 1504471 | NCBI WGS metagenome assembly FMSI01 (sample SAMEA4475357, study PRJEB15587) | soil metagenome | biome: Soil; feature: Field | place: India | collected 2015-03-11 | depth 0 m
CTTAGAAAAGAAGCCTGTGACCGACGTCACCAATAAACATCGAGAGAGTACACGATGAGGTACGTCACCGATCTTGAGCCTTCTCCCATTATTCCCTTATACGAGAGGACTCATCTTCTTTGTGGAAAGACAACCCTCAGTCAGTGGAAAAAGCCTTCTTCTGACCTACACTTCGGATTTGGCGTGCCCCCTCAACGAGACTTCTCTTGACCCCCCTGAAAAGGGCAAGGCTGTCTATTAAGACGAGAAGGAAGTCTTTTTGGAAAATGGAGCCGGTGGCAAGGGTGATGCCACAAAGATTGCCGAAAACACCGAGTCAGCCGTAGTGAACATAGACCTTTTTCTCCTCCTTTTACCGGAGAAGGTCTCACTGACCCCTTCGAAGAAAAATACCCCTTTCCCAACGATACTGTGGGGGTACCTGCCACTGGGGTTCTGAAAGAGGACAAAATGCCTTTAAGATCCCTGTGGTACAATAGTAAAAAATCGAAGGAGGGATGAATTGTGACGCGTCTTGCTTTCCTTGCAGTTTTTAGTCTTGTGCTTCTTTGTGCCAGCGCAAGCTGGGGAGATGGAGAAGTCCTTCCCCCTTCCACATATAGCATTGACGTCCCTGCAGAGGGATACGCTCAGGTGATGTTCGACCAAGGATACAACCTCTATCAGGCAGGGAGAAAAGAAGAGGCTATTCAATTCTTCGTGGAAGCAGTCACCACCAAACCAAATTTCACCAAAGCCTGGACTTGGCTTGCCCGCACATATCAGGAAGAGGGAATGTATGATGAAGCCGCCTGGGCCTGGGAAAAGGTGGTACAGCTTGAGCCTGAGAATACCCAGGCACAGTATTTCTTGAAGAAAGTTAAAAACTGGAAGCAATACGGTAAAGATGCCTGGGAGAACTACGAAAAAGGTATTGTGGCGCTGGAAAAGGGAGAAGCGTATGACGCCATAGAGTACTTCAAAAAGGCCATCGAGGCCAATATAAAATTCGACAGAGCCTACTATTGGCTCGGAATTGCTTCTCTCCGCACCGGTGACTACCACAACGCCGTTTGGGCCCTTGAAAAGTACCTGACCCTTCGTCCCGATGACTCCTTAGGGCAATACTGGCTCAAACAAGCTCGTTCGCACCTTTCTGGGAAAAAATGACGGCCACCGCTCGTACTGGAGAGGCAGTTCCAGAAAGAATCTTTAGAGGAAAGCCAAGGAAGAAAGCCTTTTTCCCAATAAGGTCTTTGACATTCCTGAGATTTTCATAAATGAGGATACCCTTTTCAAGAAAGAGACGGTGAAGGGGGAAAGGGAAGTTATCGATACTTGCTTTTTCTATCCCTATCCCTTTAATCCGACATCCCACGAGAAAACGAGCGGTTTCTTCCTGTAAAGAACTCTCCCCGGCGAAGAGAACAATTTCTTCCTCTTCCGGGGGAGAGGCTTTGAGATCCTCCAGAGCAAAAGAATTCTTTCCCCCAAAGGCCCGAACCCAACCACAGAACCGCTCAAGGGGTATTTTCTCCACCCCTTCTCCTCCAGGAAAAAAGTGGAGGGGGACATCCACATGGGTTCCGGTATGTTCTGAGAGAAACAGAGCCCTTGTGGCAACACCGTGGACCTCGTGAACATGCCAGGGAAGAACACAAAAAGGAGGATCTCCAGGATACGTGACCTCCCCTGGAGAAAGAGCTCGGGAGAGGTCCACAAAAGTCAGGGTTAAGCCCTCACCTTCCCCGATATGCTTCCACAAGGCATCGAATGGAACGATCATAAGTGCGTTCCACATCGGAAGGGAAGAAACACCCGGGGATTTCACCGTGGGCTCGGTGATAGGCCACGCACTCGCAGCACTTCCCCCGCCTCTCACAGGAAAGATAGGTACAAGTACACCGTGAAAGATTGGCCCTCAGGGTACACTCCGGCATAGGCTTTTCTCCTCCTCTTCCTCCACAATCTTGGGGCTTCTGCGGATACGACCCTCATAGAAAAGATAGGTGATGAAGATTTCAACGTACATCTTTATCCGACGGTACAATCCTAAAAAGGGACCGTACTTTTCCTCCTTATGGTAGTGAGAGAGTCCCCACAGAGGGACCATTTCGACGTTGGCAGCAGAGTCATGGGCGAACTTTGTGAGAAAGACTTCTACTCCAAAGCGGGTCCAAGAAAAATCAGGAAGACTCCGAATCCACCTGCCCCTTACTGCCCGCTGCCCGTTGAGGATGGGGAAAAATCTCTGGGCAAGATCACTCGACTCCCGTCCTCCCTTGAAAACCCCGATAGTCATATCAAGAAAGGGATATCGTAAAAGGGGCTCTAAAAGGGCAAGAAGGTGTTCCCTCTGAAGGTGTATGAGATCGGCGTCGAGAAAGAGGTAAAGGTCACTGTTTCTCTTCTTACGGATGCCGGAAATCAAGGCCCTTCCCTTTCCCAGGTTTTTCTGGTGGTGGATGAGCTCTACCGGAAAGCGTCTCGCCACCAAAGCAGTATCGTCTTGCGAGCCGTCATCGATGACAACCACATTATCGACAAAGTCCGCCGCGCAAACCACTTCAAGGACTTTCGAAATCCTTGGAGCCTCGTTGTAAGCTGGAACAAGAACAGTAAGGATTTGGCCTTCAAGCATTGGTTTCTCTCTTGCAATGTGGTACCAAAGCCTTAGAATATTATACATGAAAAGCCGGAAAGGGAAAGTACGTTGAACAAAGGACAAGAGGAAAAACTACCAGTAATCCTCAAAAAGTTCTACTATCTTGTCATCCTCGCCCTCGTACTCTACCTTACATATCTCTTGCGAGATGTTCTTACCCCTTTTGTCTTAGGGGGACTTCTGGCTTATGCTCTTACTCCAGTGGCACGATTCCTCTCGAAAAAAGGGCTATCTTGGAAGCTTTCAGTCTTCCTTGTGTTTTTGGCGCTTCTCCTCTTCTTTGGCTTCCTCTTCTTCCTCGTTATCCCTGAAGCTTTGTCTCAGCTTAAAGCCTTGACCGCTTCAGCCCCCCGCTACATTGAGGAATTCATCAGTAAAATCCTTGAGGTCGCCTGGGCCATCGATGCCAAATATCCGGAACTTCACCTTGCCCAATCCGTTGAAGAATTCCTGCGCAACCTCTCGGGAAACCTTGAAAACTATCTGCAGGGCTTCTTCCGTAATATTGTGAATCTCCTTTCTCTCTTCATGAACGTCCTCTTTCTGGGCTTTGTAGTGACGCCTTTCGCCCTTTACTATTTCATGGTCGATGCTACCAAAATTCGCCGCACACTGATAAGTCTTTTTCCTGTTCCTCAAAGAAAGGAATACGTGGGACTTCTGCGGAGTATAGACCGGGTGGTAGGGGGATTTATACGAGGAAGACTAGTCCTTTCTCTTTTTGTGGGAGCAGTTGTAACCGTGGGTCTTCTTCTCATGAGAATCGAGTTTCCTCTTATCATTGGTATCATTGCTGGGATTGCCGACGTCGTTCCCTATCTTGGCCCAATTGTAGGAGCAATTCCGGCATTGCTTTTTGCCAGTACCAAGTCGGTGTGGCACGTGGTGGGAGTCTTGGCTCTCTTTGGAGGGGTGAACTTCGTGGAGGGTATCGTGGTCGTCCCACGGGTCATGGGGAAAGAAATAGGTTTGCATCCCGTGACAGTGCTCTTTGCTCTCCTTGTGGGAGGAAAGCTCTTTGGTGCTCTGGGAGTCATTGCTGCCATTCCGGTCGCGGGGGTCCTGAAAGGCATACTCCTTTATCGGCGCAGAAAGGAGGAGAAAACTTACGGGGACAATATTTAATGCCCTGGCAGTCGTTTTAGGAGGCCTTCTCGGCCTTTTCTTGCGTCGAAAATTTCCGAAACGTCTTCAGGAAATCCTTATGCAGGCCTTGGGTCTTGTATGCATACCACTTGGGCTCAGTATGACCCTCAAAGGAGAGAAATTTTTAGCCCTCCTTTTTAGCATCGTCGTGGGCGGAGCGATTGGAGAACTTTTGCAGCTTGAAGGGCGGCTTCAATCCTTTTCGGAGAAAATCGAGCAGCGCCTCAAGGCCGAGGCCAATACCTTTGCCCCCGGATTCCTTACCGCCACGCTTTTGTACTGCATCGGTCCTATGACCATCATGGGTTCCCTCGAAGACGGCTTGGGAAAGGTCCCCCAAATCCTTTATACCAAGTCACTTCTTGATGGAACGGCCTCCGTAGCCTTAGCCTCAAGCCTGGGGATGGGAGTCCCCTTCTCGGCCTTTTCCATTCTCTGCGTTCAGGGGGGTATCACCCTTCTTGCCCAATTCCTCGCCCCCTTTCTCTCTCCTCTCCTGGTGCAAGAAATGACCGCTACCGGCGGAGTACTCATTTTAGGCATTGCCCTAAACCTCCTTAACCTCAAGAAAGTCAAGGTTGCCAACTTTCTTCCCTCCTTGGCCTGCGTTCCCCTTTTCATTCGATTCTTGTAAAGAGAAAGGAGGAAACGAAATGCGCCTTGCAATATTCTCTGATATCCACGCCAACCTCCCGGCCCTTTTGAGTGTCCTTGAGGACATAGAGAGAGCCGGAGCCGACACCTTGGTATGCTTGGGGGATCTTGTGGGGTACGCTCCCTTCCCCAATGAAGTTATTGAAGAAATCCAAAAGCATTCCATCCCTACCATCATGGGTAACTACGATCAAGGGGTGGGTTTTGACCTTGAGGACTGTGGGTGTGCCTACCGTACAGAAGAAGAAAAAACTCTGGGCAAAATCTCCCTTGCCTGGACAAGAGAAGTCGTCTCCCTGGAAAATAAACGCTTTTTACGGGCTCTTCTCCCCCGGTATGAGCTTATCGAAGGACGGTTCCACTTCCTCTTCGTCCACGGGAGTCCTCGAAGAATCAATGAATACCTTTTTCCTGACCGTCCCAAGGAGAGTTTCCTCCGCATTATGGAAAAAGAACCGGCAAACGTTCTTGTTTGCGGTCACACGCACATTCCTTTTTTTCGAAAATTTGGCAAACTCTACGTGGTGAACGACGGAAGTGCAGGCCGCCCCAAAGATGGGGATTGGCGAGCCTCATGGGTGCTTTTGGAGGTCGAAGAAGGACTCGAGGTCCACTTAAGGCGATGTGCCTACGATTTCGCCCTCCTTGAGGAAGCTTACCGTCAAAGTGGACTCCCCGGGAAGTTCCTCGAGGACCTCCGGCCGTAAAAGAGGGTAAATCTGCTTTCAATTTCCAAAGTATCGAATCCTCCAGGCCTCCTTCAAGGAGACCTGGAGGTTCACCCATAAGCTCTTCTCATAATCTCTACCGTTTCCCTAAAACTTAACCGATACGGGTCTTTCTCAAAGAGTCCTCCCATGGTCTCTACCGCGTTCTTTGCCAGCTTCTCAATTTTGCCCTCTCGAATGCCGTAGGTAGACATTTTGAGGTTTCCCACACCAAGGTCTTCTTGGAGTTTCTTCATGGCTTTCACAAAGGCATAGGGCCTCTCGCTCTCCGGTAGCTCTTCCACCCTAATCTCCATGGCTTTAGCCAGATTCGTGTACCTTTCTGGGACTTTTTCCACGAAGAAGGTGTGATACGCCTCTGAGAGCAAAATAAGCCCTGCCCCATGAGGAATGTCGGGATAGAAGGCCGAGAGGGCGTGTTCCATGGAGTGCTCTGAGGTACAACTCGAGGTAGACTCTACAAACCCCGCGAGGGTGTTGGCCAAGGCGACATAGGTTCTTGCCTCAAGGTTTGAACCCTCCTTTACACAGAAGGGGAGATACCTGGCAATCAACTCTATGCTCTTTAAAGCATAGAGATCACTCACAAGATTAGCCACATTGGCGATGTACCCCTCGACCGAATGGAAAAAGGCGCCAAACCCCTGAAAAGCAGTAAGCAAGGGTGGTGCTGTAAGCATGAGCTCCGGGTCGACTACCGAAAGAACGGGAAAGGTATATTCGTTTCCTTAACCGATCTTTTCGTTCGTCTCCTCGTTCGTAATGACCGTCCACGGGTCGGCTTCGGTTCCGGTACCCGCAGTGGTGGTAATGGCTACAATGGGCAACGCCCCATTCTTTATCGGTTTTCCTCCTCCCGTGCCTCCAAGGATGTAATCCCAGTAATCTCCCTCATTTTTGGCCATCAGGGCAATACTTTTCGCCGAATCGATACTCGATCCTCCCCCAAGACCGATGACGAAATCACACTGCTCTCTTCTGGCCACTGCTGCACCCTCCATGACATGTTTTTTGATCGGGTTGGGGATAATCTTGTCGAAGACCACGTAATCGATCTTTACTACTTAGAATATTGACCAGTCTATGAAGGTAGCCGTGTCTTACCATGGATCCACCGGCAGAGATGACTAACAGGGCTTTCTTTCCTGGCAACTGCTCGCTATGCAACTTCTCAAGACTCCCAGGACTAAAAAGGATTTTCGTGGGCATAAAGTAGGTGAAACGTACACCAACCACAGTACAACGCCTCCTTCCCTTACCTCAGGGTAAGTAACCAAAGACCCCAGTCAAAAAGCGGCAGCCCAAGTCCTCATTGACACTCGAAAAGCGTGTTTGTATAATATGCTCAATTTTTAAAAGGGAGGACCGAGACAGTTTCATGGTGGAGCTCGATAGCATTGTGGAAGGTAAGGTTGTTGGCATTACACGTTTTGGGGCTTTTGTGGAGCTTGAAGACGGAAAAAGAGGATTGGTACACATCTCTGAAATTGCCAACCACTTCGTCAAAGACGTTAACGATTATCTCAAGATCAACGACCGGGTGAAGGTGAAAGTTATAGGTATATCACCCGATGGAAAGATCGACCTCTCCATCAAGCGGGTGAATGAAGACAAAGAGTACATTGAAAAGTTGGAGCGGAGCAAAGCAAGCTTTGAGCAGAAGATGAATCGTTTCCTCAAACAGAGCCAGGAAAAGCTTTCGGATCTCAAGAAGTATCGGGATGGTAAAAAGAAACGCTAAGTATGCGCTGGGATTTTGAGGACATTGCTTCACTCATTTGGGAGCATCGTCCTTGGCTTGTGCTCACCGGAGCGGGGATTTCGACTGAAAGCGGGATCCCTGATTTTCGTACCCCCAAAAGTGGTCTTTGGGAACAGCATGACCCCATCGAAGTCCTCTCGGTAGATGCCCTGTACAACCGCTCGGAAACCTTCTTCCAGGTTGGTCTTTCGATACTTTTGCGCTTTCGGGAAGCCTTACCCAACAGGGCCCACGCGATTTTAGCAGAGTGGGAAAAGTACAAAATCGTGGAGGCTGTGGTCACCCAAAACATCGACGGTTTGCACCAGGCAGCGGGATCAGAAAGAGTCTTCGAGATCCACGGGCACTTGCGCTCAGGACACTGCGTCCTCTGCCACCAATCCTTCCCTATCGAGGTCCTTGCTGAGAAGGTCAACCAAGACGAAATTCCTCCCCGCTGTCTCTGTGGAGGAATACTTCGGCCGGACGTGGTACTTTTCGGGGACATGCTTCCTCCTTGCTTTGAAGAGGCTCAGGAGCTTGCGCATCGTCTCCCTCTCCTCGTCATTGGATCAAGTCTCCAGGTTTCCCCGGCAAACTTCCTCCCCTCTTACGCCTCGCTTCTTGGCATTATCAACCTGACTCCCACCCCTTTTGACCATCGAGCTCGCTTTGTAATCCACAAGCAGGCTTCCTTGGTTCTACAATCACTTCACGAGTTCCTACTTCCCAAACTCTCGAAGTAGGCTCTCCGTTGAGCGCTCTCCAAGTCGACAAACTTCCTCTTCCTGTGCTCTGGTAGCTTTCCCGACTCGGGCAAAGAAGTAGTTCTTCCTGGCTCGGTCTTTAAAAACCTCTTTAGCCCATTCGCTCGTGTACCCGCGCCCGGAGGACATTTCAAGAACGGCATGCCCCCAAAGGATCCAGGCACTCTCTATGAAGTACGGAGCAAGGGGAGCAAGGTATGGAGAATCGAAATCGTCCACGAATTTTTGCCCATAGCGATTGAGTTCAGTTCCCACAAAGATGGGGAAACGACGCTTCTGGGCCTCCTCCACAAATTCATAGAGCTTACGGACCTTGATTTTTCGTTCCTCATCATCAGGAATATCCCAGTTCCGATCAGGAACGAGAAAGAATGTCTCGATATCCTTACTCTCACAAAAGTCGACAAGCCTTTTGGGGTCACTTTCACCACTTCTTGTCCCATCAAGCCAGGAAAAGGATGGAACAGCTCCCAGAGAAAGAATCATGGCGTTGACTTCCTCAAGTCTTGGGAAATCTCCTAAATCCGGCTTCACATAGCCTACTCCTCCAAACTTCATGAGACGGGAACGGATGAAATCAAAAAATAACGCTGGGTCTCTCTTGAGAGGGGCAATACACTCTTCCCCTACCCCCAATTTCTCCACCCAGAAGTGAATCTCCTCCGTTTCACTGGGAAAGACCTCTTGGGCCTTTCGAGCATAAGCCAGGACGATGTGACGCTCCGTGGGGTTACCCGAAGGAGTAAGCGGAAGGACTTCCTTCTCATAGTCTACAGAAATCGGAGAAAGATAGGCGTTCACCCGAGCGACAATTTTTTTGTTCCTCTCTTGGGCAATCCTTTTGAGCTTTTTCAGGGTCTCAAAAGCAGGGGTATCATTCCGAGGAAGACGGACAAATCCGTTACCCATGTAGTAGGCAATGCCAGGCTCATTGGGAGAACTTAACTCTTCTTCTCTGAACTCCGGAAGGTAAATCCGGGTCTCAAGACCAGAAACGCAGGGGATGTGCAGGGCAAACCCTCCAAAGCGAAATTCCTCCACTGCATCGAGAACGTCAAAGTCTACGCTTCCTATGACACTCAAACCCCTCTTCTTAGAGAGCCAGACGATGTGCAGAGGCGAATAGCCACAGGCATTGAAGGAAAAGAAAGTATGAAAATGCAAGTTTACCAGAGGTCGTGGTGAAGGAAAGACAATATCGCCCCGCTTGTGGGCTTCAAGGAGAGCCAAAAAGGCCCTTTTCCTCTTTTCCCAATCAAAATCGTCAAGCCAGGTTTCAAGCACTTCTATGTCCACGGACAACCTCTCCTTTCTCCTTATACTTCAGAGAGCCCCCTAATCTTACTAAAAGCTCCTCAAGAAGGAACACCCCAAAGAGGGCTAAAGGCACAAGACCCATGGTCGTCGAAAAACCAAATCGTCCTCCTACTATCCCAAAAAGCCAGGGGAAAAGGAAATTTCCTAAGCCGTTGTTGAAGAGAACCCAACCAGAAGCAGTCGAAGCAACCTCTGGAAAGCTCAAAAGGGCGTAGACAAGGGTCAAAGGAATGAGGGTCGAAAGGCAAAACCCGGAGAGAAAGAGAAAAAGGGGAGAAAAGAAAGAATGACCAAAGGAAAGAACAGCAAGAGCCGCACCCAAGGCACCCCCCAGAGCATTTATTTTGATGAGTCGCAAATATCCTATCTTTTCAGAAAAGGAAGAAAGGACAAAGCGACCTACAAGAAGCCCCAACCAAAAATAGGAAAGAAAAATCGCTCCTCTCTCAGGAACAATGCCCCGTTCCTTGTAGTAGGTGACGAGCCACCCGTTTAAGGTGCTTACCCCAGCAGCGTAAAGGAGCATAGTACCACCCAAAAGCCAGAACACCTTCCCGGTGAAAGCCCGAGAGAGGGCCCCTCTTCTATCTCCTCCAATATTCCTGGGAACGAAGGGAAGAAGGAAAATCCCCGCGGTCAAGGCTGTGAAACCTGCCGTGAGCTTATAAAGATCCTGCCAGCTGTACCCATGGGTACTGAGAAAGGCGTAAAAGCGTGGAGCCAAAAGAGACCCCAAACCGAAAAAGGCATGAATTATACTGAGTACTGCTCCAGGACGCTCCGGAAAGACACTCTGCGCTATAGGATTCACCATGCAGTCCAAAAATCCCATTCCTATCCCCATGATGAGGAAGGCCAAAAGAACCCCAGAAAAGGTCAGAGAGAAAGCAATTCCCAGAAAACCCAAAACGGCAAGCCAAAGACCTACCCGAAGCACCGTACCTCGGAACACAAAATCCCCCAAAATCCCTCCTACCATGAGGGAGACGAAGTATCCCAAGCCATGTACGAGAAATACTCTTCCCGTAGCAGCATAGGGCAAGGAGAAATGTTCGGCAACCTCCGGAATAACCGACCCGGCTCCTGAAATGCCAAGCCCTATGACCACCAAAGCAAGAGCAAAGGGGATGATGAGAACGCTTCTTCTCAAAGGTGCGCCACCTCCTTCATCATAGCCACGATTCCTTCTTTAACGAACTCCACAGCTATGGCTGAAAGAAGTAATCCCAAAACCCGAGAAAAGACCTCAAGAATCCTTTCCCCAAGAAGACTCGCCACCCTGGGACCATAAAGGAGAAGCACCCAGGTAAGAAAGAGGGCAGAAAGCAAAGCCAAAAAGGGGATGAGGTACCCGTATCTTCCGGCAAGAACGATAATAGAAGTTATAGCCCCCGGACCACAAAGGAGGGGAGTTCCGATGACCGCAGCTATGGCCTTGGTGTCAGCACTGCGCCGGGTAAACTCCAGTCCCAAAATGCCCTCAATGCCCAAAAGGAGAAGAATCACACCCCCAGCCACCATGAAACTCGAGAAAGAGATACCCAAAAGCGCAAAGAGGGCCTGTCCTCCAAAGAGAAAGACCACGAGAAGCACGAAAGCCACAAAAACAGCCAGGAAAGCCTGCTCCATCCTCTCATTTTCCGGCATTCCTCGCGTGAGGGCAAGAAAGGTCGCCATGCCAAGAAAGGGATCAAGGATGATAAACAAAACAAAAAATGACTTCCAAAAAGCCCAGAAATACTCCACCTTGCCACCTCTTTCCCATTATAGAAGAAGTTAGGGAATTGCAAAGCATCCCAGAGGGTTTTTCTTTGAAAAATACTGGGAGGTGTTGTCTGTGGCCAGAGTGGAAAAAATAGGCGAAATCTTTCGATGTGAGGTCTGTGGGAACGTAGTAGAGGTCAAAGAGGTAGGTGGTGGAGAACTGGTGTGCTGTGGAAAGCCCATGGTGAGGGTCGAAGAGACATCGAAAAGGAGGCGCCAATGCCGAAGAAAAGCCTCTGCCTGATTAGCGCTCTTCTTTGCGCATTCCTTGCACCCCAGGTAGCCTTTTCCCACCCTCCCTCTCAGGTCCAGGCTACCTTCGACCTTGAAAGCCATATCCTTGAAATTTCAGCTATACACGCCGTGCCAGATCCCAAAGGAGATCACTACATCAGTACAATACAAGTATTCCGAAACGATGAAGAAATCATTCTCCAGAAAATGGCTTCACAACTCTCCTCGAGAGAACAAAAGGCCCAATACCTCATCATCGACGCCCGAAAGGGAGACACTCTCAAGATCTACGCTCTCTGTAACAAATTTGGTGATCGAAGCCTTACTTTGAAAGTGGGAGAATAAAAAAGCCCGGGCAACCTGCCCGGGCTTTTCCTCTATATACTGTAGCTTCGCTTGAGACCCTTCTGTCTTTGGGCTCGCTCTAAGGCCAAAGCAATGAGTCTATCCACGAGCTCGGGATAGGAAATTCCACTCACCTCCCAGAGCTTGGGGTACATGCTTATAGGGGTGAATCCAGGAATGGTGTTCACCTCGTTCACGAATACCTCTTTCCCTCGGAGAAAGAAATCCACTCGTGCCATGCCCCCACAACGGCATACCTGAAAAGCCAAGATAGCCATTTCTTGAATCTTCTGCCGAAGTTCCTCTTCAAGGGGAGCGGGAACAAGAAGATCAGCCCCCTGAGGGTCAAGGTACTTTGCCTCGTAGGAGTAGAATTCGTGGCGGGGAACAATTTCTCCAGGTAGAGAAGCTATGGGTTCTTCGTTTCCCAAAACGGAACACTCGATTTCTCTCCCGGCAATGCACTCTTCAAGGATAATTCTCGTATCAAAAGAAAAAGCTTGCCTTACTGCCTCCTCAAAGTTGTTCTCCTCTTTCACTTTGGCGATACCCACCGAGGACCCCAAGGAAGCCGGTTTCACAAAAAAGGGAAGACCCAGAACCTCCACCACATCGTCAAAGGTAGGGATTCTTTGAGGAGTAAGACACAGAAACTTCACTACCGGGAGGCCTGCTTCTCTAAGGAGACGTTTTGTGACCTCCTTGTCCATGCAAATGGAAGAACCCAAAACCCCCGATCCTACGTAGGGGACACCCACCATTTCTAAAAGCCCCTGAACCGTCCCATCTTCTCCAAAAGTCCCGTGGAGCACCGGAAAAACAACATCGGGAACAAAAACTACCTCACCCTTTGCAATACTATAGAGCCTCCCTCCCTGAGGATGAGGTATAAGTACAACTTCCTCTCCTCTCCTGGAACATTCCTTCTCCCCCAGGTCTTCCCGTTCCAAAAGGCGCCATACACCATCCTTGTCAATACCCACAAGAGCCGTTTCGTATCTCTCCGAATCCAAAGCAGCTACAATATTTCGTGCCGAGACGAGGGATACCTCATGCTCTACCGATTTTCCACCGAAAAGTACTACGACCCTTAGCCCCCTCTCCACCTTTTTCTCACCTCAGAAGCTTAGAACCTTCCAGACGGTTTCAAGGACAATCCGCTTTTTAAGAGAAACCTCCATCTTGAAAAAGATCGTCGGCGCTCTATGAATAAGACTTAAGGGAACAGCAACCTCAACACCATCTCTCCCAAAAACATACTCCACATCCAATGGACTGCCACGAGAGGCACTTGGCGAAACGGTTATAGTTTTCCTTGAGGTACTTTCCACCACCACGTCAAGATAGGTCTCCTCATCCTGAAGAGAAGTAATAGGGTAGAGATGAAACGTATAGGTAACACTTTCAAAAGGCAGTGAAGGAAGAGCAAAATAGAGATTCTCGGAATCTCTCGCTACAGCAAGAGGAGGGAATTTGGAGGGCCTTCTGGCCATGCTTCCCCGTACCTCGGGGGACGAGAAAAGGAGTGTTCCCCCTCCCCAGTCATCAAAGCGTCCATCAAGAGCTACTTCTCGTAAAAGAGTAGGAATCTTTGAAGAATGGGCCTCTACGAAAAGTTCATTAGCCCGAACAAAACTCAAAGGATACCCTCCCCATGATTGGGAACGATATTTTCGCACCGCCCGATCTTTAGCAAAGATGGTATCTTTGGAGAGAAAATAGAACTGCCATCGGACGGTGGGCACAAGAAGCTCTCGAGGAGGGATAAGTTTTATCCCTTTTCCAGTCATACCCCCATGGGGCCAGAAGTGCCAGTGCACAAGGTACCAGAAAACCAAAGTATTCTCGAAAAAGGGGTCTTGGAGACGGAGGCACTCTATAGCATACATAGTGAAGTTGAAGGTAGCCCAGTGGTCGGGATGAGTATCGAAAGGAGAAGCGGTAAGGATTATCGTGGGTCGGACCAAAAGAAGAATCTCTTCAAGGTCACCCACTACACTTTCTCCACAATAAGGATTACCTATCCTGAAACTCGTAACATAGAAATTCTCTGTCCTTCGGGTAAGACGGGAAAGATAAGGAGTGTCCTTGGACCAGTACTCATGCCACAGAAGTGCCAGGCCCCGATCGGGATAGCCAAGGAAGAAAACATTTTCCTTAGGAATCCCAAGAACTCTTAAGGCCTCAAGGGTTTCCATCTGCCTTCTATACCCAAGCTCCACCGCCCGGGAAGAGCGGGAGAAAAGGAGACGAAAGGCCTCACCATTCGTCATGACCACTACATAAACTCTTGCTCCCTTTTTGAGGGCATCGTATATGAACCCCCCTGCACCAAAGACCTCGTCGTCACAGTGAGGAGCAATAACGAGAATTGTGTCATTTTCCGTACATCCAAGAGACGAGGGGTTTTCAAAAACAAGTTGAGAAAAACGAGGGAGAGAGAAACGTACTTGAGCATTGACGAGGAACGCTGAAAGAACCGCTACAACCCCTACAAGAACGGTAAGTCTTAGAATTCGCAGCTTTACCTTCATTCCTTGTTCATCTCTCCCCTGCGGGTGCTAAAACTTAAGGCAATGTGTTCAAAAACGGGTAGAAGGGGTTCAAAGGAAGATTCCGACGTCCAGCAAATGATGCGAAAGAATCCCTCTCCCCGAGCAAAAAGGTAAAGCACGGCCTTCATGTTTTTGTCCCCTCCCGGGAAAGTGTAAACGTAAAAGTAAGCGGGAACGCCTGCGATCTTTATCTCTCCTTCTCCAATAATGTTCACCCCAGGGAAAAGAAGGATATCGTCCCGTACCCTTTTTTGGAAACTGGAAAAGGAAGGATAGTAGCGGTATTCGTGAGTTATCCAGACGTTCGTTGGTCCCAGATGGGCACACATGATGAGCCCGGGATAGTAAAAACGAGGAGGATTCTCTACTTCCCACTCCGCAGGGAAAGAGATGGAAAAACCGACTTCCTGAGAAACGTAGGGAACGAAATCATTCCCAAAAGCTGAGGAGCCCAAAAGAAGAGAGAGAAGAAAAATAAAAAGAACAACCCAACGCATCTCTCATCCCTCCCTATTCATTATATCCCAAGGAGGCACAATATAATACAAATACCTGGCTCTCAATCCGACGAGGATCACAATCGAAATGTACCCCAAGAGATAACTATTAAACGACCCTGGGGGCAAAAAGGTAGAAAATCGATTGAGCTCTGAAGCGTACCTTCCAGGCAGTGAGGAACAAAATTTAACTCGCAGAAGTGCCATCCCGCGTTTCCCTAAGGGCGATTCCCAAGATATCAAGTTGTTCTTTCTCCACCGGAGAGGGGGCTCCGGTTAAAAGACAAACACCCTTTTGAGTCTTGGGGAAGGCGATAACCTCACGAATAGAATCCTCTCCACAAAGAAGCATGGCTAAACGATCGAAGCCTAAAGCAATCCCTCCATGAGGAGGACAGCCAAACCGTAAAGCCTCAACGAAAAAACCGAACTTCTTCCGAATCTCTTCTTCAGTCAAGCTCAAAAGGGAGAAAATCTTTTCCTGCAAGGACCTTTCATGAATTCGAATGCTCCCTCCCCCTACTTCGTAACCATTAAGGACAAGGTCGTAGGCCTTAGCACGAACCCTTCCAGGCTCTACTTCAAGAAGGGGGATATCCTCATCAAAGGGAGCAGTGAAAGGATGATGCACCGAGGTCCATCGCTTTTCTTCTTCGCTCCACTCAAAAAGGGGAAAATCTACCACCCATAAAGGGGCAAAACACCCTTTCTTGGGAACCTCTGCCCCCAGACGAGAACGAAGGTCTCCCATGAATTCCCGCAGTTTGCTCCTCTCTCCCCAGGAGAGCAGAAGTACCGAACCCTCCTCGAAAGGATAGAGAGCCACAAGACGCTCAAAAAGAGGATCAGGAATCTTCCCCTTAAGAGGAGAGGAAAACCCCTCTCCTCCTTTTCGAACCCAGGAGAGAGCTAAGTGTTTATCTTTCGCTTCTTGGGCAAAAGTGTCGAGCTTCTTACGGGAGAGAAGGTGATCATGGGGAATAAAAAGAGCCTTGAAAGCTACCCAATTCTCGTTCTTTGCAATGAGCCCATGTGCCTCTTCTTGAAAAATATGAGTCAGGTCGTCGATGGAGAGAGTAAAGCGCAAATCGGGCTTATCCGTTCCATATCGTTCAAGAGCCTCCTCATATTTTAGACGGGGAAAGGGTAGGGAGAGTTCTACCCCCAAAAGTTCACGAAAGAGGGTATACATGAGCTCCTCTACAAGGCTCATCACGTCTTCTCGATCGACGAAGGACATCTCGATGTCCACCTGGGTGAACTCCGGCTGGCGATCGGCACGAAGGTCCTCATCCCTGAAACAACGAACAATCTGAAAGTACCGGTCAAAACTGGCAATCATGAGAATCTGTTTGAAGAGCTGTGGAGACTGCGGCAGGGCGTAAAAAGAGCCCCGCGAGAGCCTGCTGGGGACAAGGAAGTCCCGGGCTCCCTCGGGGGTACTCTTGGTGAGGAAGGGTGTCTCGATCTCGACGAAGTCCCTCTCTGAAAGGAAACGACGAATACTCTGGGCCGCTCGGTGGCGCAGAATAATGTTTTCCTGCATTCTGCGACGACGAAGATCGATGTAGCGATATCGTAAACGAAGAGACTCATCCACTTCCTTCTTTTCCTCGACCTCAAAAGGAGGAATTTCTGCAGAAGAAAGGATACAAAAAGAGGAGGCATGAACCTCAATTTCTCCAGTGGCAAGACGAGGATTTACAAGGCCCTGGGGGCGCTCTCTAACAACTCCTCGCACCTGAACCACGTACTCAGCTCGTGCTTCTGAAGCACACCCATAGGCCTCTTTATTTCTGGAGTCTACCACCACTTGAGTTATACCCCACCGATCTCGGAGATCCAAAAAGATAATCCCTCCATGATCCCGAATGCGGTGGACCCAGCCGGCAAGGGTAACTTCCTTTCCAACATCGCTTTTGCGAAGCTCACCACAGGTGTGCGTCCTCAACATGCTGTTCGCTCCCTTCGCCAAAACTCTACGAGTCCTTCAAGGGATACAAGAGTCTGTTCTCCCGAGGCCATGTCTTTCAGGGAAAAAGCCTTGCTCTTTCTCTCTTCTTCCCCTACAATCACCACGAAACGTATGTCCATTTTCTGGGCCCTTTTGAGGTGATACCGCAATCCCTTGGCAGCGAAATCAAGGTAAAAGGGGATATTCAAGCCCTTCAGTTGCTGGGAAAGAGAAAGCAAAATCTCTTCCCCCTTCTCATCTTGGGGAGCAAGATAGAAAAAGGGAGGCTGCGCAAAAGAGACTCCGCTCTTTTCAAGAAGAAGAACGATTCTCTCCATCCCAGCAGCAAAACCCACTCCAGGAACCTCTGGCCCCCCAAGAACCTGAGACAGCCCGTCGTACCTACCTCCTCCCCCTATGGCATCCTGAGCTCCCAAGGTCTTAACCTTTATTTCAAAAACCGTTTTCGTGTAGTAATCAAGTCCCCGCACGAGCCGAGGGTTGAGCACAAAAGAAATTCCGAGGCCCTCAATCAGTCGAAAGAGCCTTTCCTCATGCTCTCGACACTCCTCACAGAGAAAATCCTGAATAACGGGAAAAGAGGGCCGTCTGAAAACCTCCTGACACTTCTCTGCCTTGCAGTCGAGCACCCGCAAAGGGTTTTTCTCAAGACGCAGGAGGCAATTCTCACAAAGAGCTTCCTTTTCCTCCTCAAGGTACCCCGTAAGGGCACCAATATATCGGGGTTTACACTTGGGACAGCCGATACTGTTGAGTTCCAGAGACAAATCGAGAAGACCAAGCTCTTTGTATATTGTCCAGGCCAAAGCGATGATTTCGGCATCACAGGCCGGTTCCTGAAATCCCAAGGCTTCAAAGCCGAACTGGTGGAACTGGCGCATCCGTCCTGCCTGAGGTCGTTCATACCGAAACATTGGGCCAATGTAGTACCACTTTACCCGTGGCTCTCTTACAAAAAAACCATGTTCTAAATACGCTCGCACCACTGGAGCTGTTCCCTCCGGGCGAAGTGTGAGGCTCCTTCCCCCCTTATCGGAAAAGGTGTACATCTCCTTCTGGACAATGTCCGTCTCCTCTCCTACTCCTCTTGCGAAAAGCTCGGTGTACTCGAAAATCGGGGTACGAACCTCCCGGTACCCGAAAAGAAAGGCATTTCGGTGCACCGCCTCCTCAAGGCGTTGCCAAAGGAAAACTTCTTCTCCGAAAATATCTTTTGTGCCTCGTGGTGCCTTTATCTCCATCCCTCTTCATCCTCTCAATGAATCTCAAGATTCTCTACCACATCAAGTCCCTTCAAAGCCGAAGCTATATCCAAAACTTTCATCCCACGGGTGGCATGGGTATAAAGAGAACAGAGAATGCTCCCCTCACTTTCCCGACGAACCCTTGCTGCGTCAATATTCACTCCCAAACCTCCAAGAAGAGTACCCACCTTCCCCAAGGCTCCAGGCTCGTCTCGTAAAACGAGCTCTATAAAAAGCCCCCCTCTGGTCTTCAAGAAATACTCCTCAAAGTACTCCAAAAGCCAAAGAACGAGAAAAATAAACCCTACTCCCGTAAATCCCAGGAAGAACATGCCCGCACCTATGGCGATACCCACTCCACAGGTGGCCCAGAGGCTTGCTGCAGTGGTCAAACCGGCAATAGTCGAACCATAGCGAAAGATGGTCCCTGCACCCAGAAACCCGATGCCACTCACAATCTGGGCAGTGATGCGTGCCGCATCGTATCCAGCTCTACCAAAAAAGAATATTGAAACCAGGGTCATTAAAGCAGAGCCCAGACACACAAGAATATGTGTTCGCAAACCTGCGGGTTTTTCTGCCCGCTCTCTCTGCCAGCCGATGACGCCCCCGGCCACAAAGGCCCCAAGAAGGCGAAAGAGGATGGTGAATGTATCGCCTGTCAACCATTCAGCCATTGAGGAATTCTGCCTCACCCTCTCCTTGCTCTCTTAAGAAGTTCTCCAGATCCCGCACATAGGGCAAAGCGCTCTGGGCACCGACTCTCGTGCAGGCGATGGCCCCAGCCGTGTTGGCAATTTTCAAAGCTTCCACCCACTCCTTCCCTTCAGTAATGCCCACCACCAGTCCAGCATTGAAGGCATCACCTGCAGCAGTTGTGTCGGCAACCTGAACCTTCCGTGGAGGAAGGTAAACGTACCTGGTATCATCGACACTGGCAATGGCTCCCTGTTCCCCTAAGGTTATGACCGTGCGGGCTCGAGAGCGACGACGAAGAGCTCTTATGGCCGCGATGGCATCCTGTAGACTCGAAATCCTGATGCCACTTAAAACCTCCGCTTCATACTTATTCGGTGTCAAGATGTCATTGGCAGTCAGAATTTCTATGGGAAATTGCTGAGCCGGCGCCGGGTTGAGCACCACCGTCATCCCAAAGCGGTGGGCGTTGTCGATGGCCCGCTTCACCACCTCATGAGGTACTTCGAGTTGCAAAAGGAGAAAGTCACAGGACTTGAAGAGCTGCACCGCACTCTCTATATCCTGCACTGAAAGGCTCATGTTGGCTCCCGGTGCCACAAGGATACGGTTTTCTCCTCGCTCGTCGATAAAGATGAAAGCCAAGCCGGTATGAGTGAGGGGCTGTTTCGTGACGAAGGCATAGTCCACATCTTCCTGCTCAAGGTTCAAAAGAAGACGGGCGCCAAAATCATCGTCTCCCACCTTGCCTATCATACTTACTATGGCTCCAAGACGTGCACAGGCAATGGCCTGGTTGTTTCCTTTCCCCCCGGGGAACATGGAGAATTTCCGCACAAAGAGGTTTTCACCCACCTCAGGCATACGCTCAATCTTTAAAACCATGTCCATGTTGAGACTACCCACGATGAGAACCTTTGCTTTGCCCACAAAGCTTCCACTCCTTCTCCAACATTCTAACACATGGATTGTGACACACCGCCTCTCACTTTTCAACACTCTCCCCATCAAGTAGAATGAAGGAAACACAGAAGGAGGGATGCACAGTGATTAAGGTCAGACGAGCCCTGATAAGCGTTTCCGACAAAACTGGCCTTGAAAAGTTGGCCCGAGGCCTCCACGCTTTAGAGATAGAACTCTTGGCTACCGGGGGAACGGCGCGTTTTCTTACCAGCCTTGGTCTTTCGGTGAAGGAAGTGTCAGATGTCACCGGATTCCCGGAAATCCTCGGAGGACGAGTGAAAACCCTCCATCCCAGAATCTTTGGGGGCATTTTGGCCAGGAGAAGCCTCAAGGAAGACATGGAAGACCTCAAAGAGCACGGTATTGCTCCCGTTGACCTTGTGGTATGCAACCTCTACCCCTTTGAGAAGAAGATGGAAGAAGGAGAAACGAACCTCGATGTGCTTGCAGAGGAAATCGACATCGGAGGAGTAACCCTTCTTCGGGCAGCGGCGAAAAACTGGAAGTACGTGGTTTTGGCTTCTTCTCCCTCTCAATATCCCGAACTCCTTGCAGAACTCCAGAAAAACGGAGGATGTTTCCCTGAAGAGAAGTCCCTTCAGTGGGCCATTGAAGCCTTTCAGAGAACCTCGCTCTACGACGGGTTCATTGCTTCTTACCTCTACTCGGTGGGTATCCCAGGCTCTGAGCCCTTCCCACCCCAGATCGTCCTGCACCTCAAAAAGGCTTCCACACTCCGCTATGGAGAAAATCCCCACCAGCGAGGCGCTCTCTATGAGGACCTCTCCCTTGACCGGGAAGGGTTTTTCAAGGTCTTTCGAATTCTTGCTGAAGGGAAAGAGCTCTCTTTCAACAACCTCTATGACGTTCAGGCTGCCTACGGTCTTGTACGGGAATTCGAGAAACCTGCTGTGGTCATTGTGAAACACAACAATCCCTGCGGCGTGGCTGAAAACGAAGACCTTGTTCAGGCGACAAGGCTCGCTCTCGAGTCTGACCCTGTCTCGGCCTACGGGGGTATTGTGGCCGCAAACCGCGAGGTGACCGAAGAGAGCGTGAAGGCCTTTGGCAATCTCTTCCTTGAAGTCATCATTGCTCCTTCTTACCACCCTAAGGCCTTAGAACTCCTGCAAAAGAGGAAGAACCTTCGCATCCTTGAAGCTCCTCTTCTCTCTCCTGCTCACTTTGACCTCAAAAAAATCGATGGCGGATTCCTCCTCCAGGACAACGATATCTTCACGGTGTGCCAAGAGAATCTTCGTGTGGTCACCAAAACCCAGCCCACCGAAAAAGAATGGAAAGATCTTCTCTTTGCCTTCATCGTTGCCAAGTATGTGAAATCGAATGCCATCGTCCTAGCGAAGAACCGTGCAACAGTTGGGATAGGAGCAGGACAGATGAGTCGTATCGATGCCCTGCGTATCGCCATCGCCAAGGCTCAGGGGAGGGAAAAGGGAGGAGTTTTAGCTTCTGATGCCTTCTTTCCCTTCTCTGATGTGGTGGAAGAAGCAGGGCAACACGGTATTCGGGCTATCATACAACCCGGGGGGTCCATCCGAGACGAGGAATCCATAGAAGCCTGCAACCGCTTAGGGATAGCCATGGTCTTCACCGGGATGCGGCACTTCCGTCACTGAGGGAACACCATGCGTCGGGAACGTGACTTTCTGGGAGAACGAGACATTCCTGAAGAATGCCATTTTGGCATTCATACTGTAAGGGCCTTGGAGAATTTTCCTCTCCCTCTCGCAGTCCCCCGTCCCCTCATTCGGGCCTTCTTTGCCGTTAAGTGGGCCTGTGCGAAAGCCAATCTCGATGTGGGCCTCCTTGAGGAAGAGACAGCCAGGGCCATCCTTCGTGCCTGTGAAGAAGGGATGGAAGGGAAATGGGACGAAGCAATCGTGGTTCCTCTCTTCCAGGGAGGCGCGGGAACGCCCCTCAACATGAACGTCAACGAGGTTATTGCCAACCGAGCGCTGGAGATTCTGGGATATGAAAAGGGCCGCTACGATATCGTTAACCCTTTCGATACGGTCAACCTAAGCCAATCTACCAATGACGTCTTTCCTACCGCCCTGCGGGTGGCAGCCCTGTGGGAAATGGAAGATCTCGAGAGAGCCATCACAAGTCTTCAGGACGCTCTGCAGAAAAAGGAGCAGGAGTTTGCCCGCATCGTGAAAGTGGGCCGGACAGAGCTTCAGGACGCGGTCCCCATCACCTTGGGGATGGAATTCGGTGCCTGGGCAGAGGCTATAGCGAGAGACCGCTGGCGCCTTGCCAAAAGCAAGGAGCGTCTCAAAGAGGTGAACCTGGGAGGAACAGCAGTGGGTACAGGGATCAATGCCCATCCTCTTTATATCGCCCGGGCCATCGCTTACCTCAACGAGATCACCCACCTTCCTGTAGCCAAGGCCATGAATACCTTCGAAAACACCCAAAATCTTGATGTTTTCTCAGAAGTCTCAGGACTTCTGCGCTCTCTTGCAGTAAACTTGCGCAAAATGGTTAACGACCTTCGCCTGCTCTCCATGGGCCCACGGGCAGGCATCGGGGAAATCGCCCTTCCCCCACTCCAGGAAGGTTCCTCCATCATGCCTGGAAAGGTCAACCCGGTCCTCTGTGAGTACGTGGAGGGTATTGCCATAGATGTTTTTGGAAAAGACGTAGCCCTGGCCTTTACCACATCAAGCGGAAACCTTGAGCTTAACCATCTCTTGCCCTTTATAGCTTACTTTCTTTTGAGCATGATTGAGGAGCTTAAAGTAGCGTGTCTCGTTCTCTCGCAAAAGTATATCCCCTTCATAGAGGCCGATGAAAAGCGTTGCCGAGAACTCTTCGAACGGAGTTTAGCCATGGCCACCTGTATCGTCCCGTATCTTGGCCATGAGCAGACATCAGAGATCGTGCGAGAGTGCCTGCACCAGGGGAAGGACCTCCGGTCTTTCCTCATTGAAAAAGGGATTTTCAGCTCTGAAGAACTGGAAATAATTCTCGACCCTGCCGAGTTACAAAGACCAGGAATACCAGGAATGAAAAAGCTGAGGGGAAAGCTTGATGCAGGGAACACCTCGTAGCTTGCGACCGCATATTGGGATTTTTGGCCGGAGGAACGTGGGAAAGTCTTCCCTTATCAACGCCCTTGTGGGCCAAGAGGTAGCCATCGTTTCTGATGTTCCCGGCACCACTACTGATCCGGTTTTCAAGCCCATAGAACTTCTGCCCTTTGGTCCGGTGGTACTCATCGACACCGCTGGCCTCGATGACGAGGGCTTTCTTGGGGAACTGCGCAAGAGAAAATCCCTCGAGGTTCTGCGGCGTTGCGACGTGGCACTCCTTGTGTGGGACGGAAGGACCGACTTTACCCTCGAGCGGGAAATTCTTGGGCTTCTCCGGGAAAGGGAAATACTTGTCCTGGGTATAGCCAACAAAATTGACGAAAACCATGCAGCACCCGAGCCTCCACAGGATTTCAATATTCCTGTTTTCCGGACCAGCGCCTTGACTGGCGAGGGAATCCCCAAGCTCAAATCCACACTCATCGAAGCCCTCAAAAAGGGTGTTCAAGAAAAGCCTCTCATTCGGGACCTCCTACGCCCGGGGGATACGGTCGTGCTTGTCGTGCCCATCGACCTTGGAGCCCCTAAAGGACGCCTTATCCTTCCCCAGGTTCAGACTATTCGAGAAATTCTCGATGTCGATGCCATAGCCCTCGTGGCCAAAGAGCGGGAGCTCAACGAAGTCCTGAACAGCCTCAAGACTCCACCCCGCCTCGTAGTTACCGATTCTCAGGTCTTTCATAAGGTGGCCGGTGTTCTTCCCCCTTCGGTACCACTCACGAGTTTCTCTATTCTCTTTGCCCGTCACAAGGGAGATCTTATTACCTTTGTGGAGGGAGTGAAAGCCATTGAACGATTGAAGCCCGGTGATAGAGTTCTCATCCTGGAAGCCTGTACCCATCACCCTCTCCCTGACGACATTGGGAGGGTGAAAATACCCCGCTGGCTTAGACAGTACTTGGGGGTGGACCTTGAGTTCGACGCGGTTGCCGGACCCACCATATCAGTACCCCTCTCTTCTTACCGCCTCATCGTTCACTGCGGGGGCTGCATGATCAACCCCAGGGAAATGCTTTTCCGCATAGAAAAGGCTCAAGAGGTCAGCGTTCCTATCACGAACTATGGTGTTCTCATCGCCTATCTTCACGGTCTTTTCCCCCGTGCCTTAGAGGTTTTTCCGGAAATGAGCTTTCTCAAGGAGGATGCAAAAGTACCATCTCCTCTCTTCCGTCAGTTGGGGAGTCGCTGGAGTTTATGAGCATTGTACTGTAAACTGAGGCTTTGTTTTGGAGTGCTCTCTCGGAATCTGGTACAATGGGAAGGGAGGTTCAAGGTCTGTGCCAGCCAATCTTCCTCCACAGTACTTTGAGGTTGAAGCCCGTTATCGAGCGGCAAAGACTGTGGCCGAGAAACTCGAGGCTTTGGAGGAGATGCTCGCCGTCATTCCCAAACACAAGGGGACGGAAAAGCTCCAGGCCGAGATTAAACAGAAAATCGCTAAACTTCGGAGGTCTCAGGCCCAGGAGAAGAAGAAAAGTGGCGGCAAAGACCCCTTCTTCATTGAGAAAAGTGGAGCTGCACAAATCATCATCTGTGGCCCTCCCAACACCGGAAAATCTACTCTCCTTTCGCTTCTTACCAACGCCCGCCCCGAAATTGCCGAGTATCCCTTCACTACATTCTACCCCACTCCGGGAATGATGGACTATGAGGACATTCAGATCCAGCTCATTGATTTCCCTCCCTTAAGTGGAGAAGAACTCGACGGCAACATGAACAGTGCTTTTCGGCGAAGTGATGGAGCTCTAATTCTTCTCGACACTCAGAGCGAAAGCCTCCTTGAAGACACGGAGCATACCCTGGACCTCCTCTCTCGGGGAAAAATTCTTGCCGCTACGAACCCCATGCTCCTTCCCTCCCCTTCGTGGTACTTTCTGCCTGCAATTCTTGTGTGCACCAAGGCAGAAGGACCGGAAGAGAGAGAAAAGGTCAAAATTCTTGAGAAACTCTATAGAGAGAGATTCAGAATCTTTGGAGTCTCTCTCAAGAACTTTGAGTCGTACAGAGCAACAGTGAAACGAGCCATATTCGAAGTGAGTGGGGTCATCCGCGTCTACAGTAAACCTCCTGGGAAGCCACCAGACCTCTCTCGCCCCTTTGTCCTTAAGCGGGGCAGTACCATCCGGGACCTTGCTGAAGCCATCCACAAAGACCTTGCCGAACACCTACGGGGGGCTCGAATATGGGGTTCGGCGAAGTTCGAAGGGCAACTTGTTCCTCCCAATTACGTCCTTCAGGACAAAGATGTCGTGGAGATTCGGACATCTTGAAGAAAGCACTGCGTGTCTTCCCCAAAGGGGTTTCCAGAAATAGCATATGCCAAAGCCCTGCACCCCCGGCATCCTACCACAGTACAGGTCCCGCATTTTCCAGAAAGCGACAGGCGGTTCTGAAGCCGAAGAAGGAGAGGATGAGTGACCAGGGTCACAAGGTCCTCCCAGAGAACATTCCCAAGAGGGACCACGAGACGGCGACAGGGAAAGACCACCCCATTCGGCATAAGGCAGAATGACTCTCCGAGGCTACAGGGTGCCCCAAGCAAGTTGATTTCCTCCCCAAGCTCTACCCAGAAAGCCTTGTAGGGAAGGAGAGAGAAAAGTGGAACCTCCACCTTGCAAAGGGAGAGAAGCTCTCGCACAAAGCTCTTCCACTCTGAAGCCCCAAGAACTAAAGAGGCCATCTCCTTCCCCCTTCCCTCCGGGACAAAGCGCTCAAAAATGATGCCATCCACGCCGAGGCTTTGAGCAAGGTGAAAGAATGCCGGGACGTCAGGGAGATTGTCCTTGTGGAGAGTCATCATGAGCACTACTCGGAGGGGGCTTTCTCGAAGAAGCTCAAGAGACCACAACACTCTTCTGAAAACTCCCCTCCCTCGAATGGCGTCATTTGTCTCCTCCATCCCCTCAAGGGAGATTTTGACGGTGGTGAGTTTTCTGAAAGTTGCCAAGGTCTTTACCGTTTCCTCCGAGAAGAAGAGACCGTTCGTGATGCACATCAATTCCAAAATAGCAGGGTGGCGGTCAAGGAGTTCAAAGAGTCGAAAGAGTTTCTCTCCAAGGAGAAGGGGCTCCCCCCCGGTGATATTAAGGACAGAGGGCCTCCCAAGCTGGGTGAGTCCTTCAAGAAGCCTCTGGGTCACGGTAAAAAGCACGTCTTCTTCATCTTTAAAGGTGTCCTGGTAGCAGTGGCGACACCTGAGGTTGCAGCGATTGGTGACGTGCCACTGGAAATCGAGGGATATCCTCGTGTTCTCCAACGATGCCACCCTTTCAAAAGACAACCTGAATCTTTAAATGATCCTTACTCGTCATCATCTCTTCCAAAGCTGTACCAAACTCTTCAAGAGGATAGGAAGAAGAGATAAGATCTTTGACCTCGATGGCTCCACTGCCCAGAAGATTGAGAGCATACTGCATAGCCTTTTTCACCGCAAAGGACCCCACAATCTTCATGTCCTCCCGGAAAACCCGGTAAGGCTCAACGGACATTTTTGCTCCTCGGGGGGCAACGCCAAAAAGAAGGAAGGTTCCATCAGGCTCCACAAAATCGAGGGCTTTCTCCATGACCTGTGGGATTCCCGTGGCATCGACCACCACCCCAAAGCCAAAGGGGGCAATCTCTTTGAGGCGTTTCGCCTCGCTGCCATCAGCAAGCAAAACTTCTGAGGCTCCTCGCCCCAGGGCCAACTCAAGCTTCCTTTCACTTATGTCCACCACGACAACTTGCGAAGCTCCTGAAACCCTAAAGAGAGAAAGGAGCAAAAGCCCCATAGGGCCGGCACCGAAAATGAGGACTTTCTCACCAGGGTGGATGCCGCTTCGCTTCACTCCGTACACTGCACAGGCCAAGGGCTCAGCTAAAGCTCCCTCCCGGAAACTCAGTTTCGGCGGAAGAGGGAAAACACACTTCTCTGGGACGGCCACATACTCAGCAAATGCCCCATCCCGAGTCACCCCAATTGCCTCAAAGTTCAAGCAGTGGTTGTTCTTGTTGATCTTACAGAAATAGCAATGGTCACAGAAAATGTTCGGGTCGGCAGTAACCCGTTCTCCCACTTGAAACTGTGTCACTCCTTTTCCCAGGGCTACGATTTCCCCAGAGAACTCATGACCGGCAATGATGGGAAAGCTTTGGAAATACTCCCCCAGGAAGATATGGACATCAGTCCCACAGATTCCCGCCGCCCTCACCCGAATGACAACTTCCTCTGGACGGGGAATAGGGTTTTCCACCTCCCGAATGCTCCACCGTTTCTTTTTTTCAAACACGCAGGCTCGCATCTTTCACGCCTCCTGTGGCAAGAGAAATCAAAGGAAACACTCCAAGGGGCACAAGCATGGCTAAGGATCCTAAAAGAGGAAGAAGCGGAGAACCAAAGCCAAAGTACAACGCCCCTCCGAAGCTTATAGCAAGACCGCAGAACATGCTTACCAACGCACCCCACTTATTACTCTTCTTCCAGTAGAGTCCGTAAAGATACGGAGCAATAAAGCTCCCTGCCGTGGCCCCCCAGGAAATGGACATGAGATTTACAATGAAGGATATGCGATAGAGCGCAAGAATAAGGGACAAGGCCACAAAAATGGCACAGAGCACACGCATGATAGACAAAGACCGTGGTTTATACGAGGCCGGCAAAAGGTCGATGACTATAGCCGAAGAGGAGACGAGAACAAGGGAGGAAAGAGTAGACATGGAGGCAGCAAAGATAAGGAGGAGAAAGATAAGGACAAAGGAAGAGGGCATGATGTTGGCCACAAGCTGGGGCATGAGAAGATCTGGATCGGGTCTTCCGGCAGGGGAAAGGGGCGGTTGAGAAAAGAAAAGGTGAGTCAGAGAACCGGAGAAATAGGCTCCGAATGTGCAGATAAAAGCGAAAATTGTGACCACTACTGTGGCTGTTTTCACTACTTGTTCATTCTTGATGGCATAGAATTTCTGAATCATTTGAGGCAATCCCCAGGGCCCCAAGCTCGTTAAAATCACGAGACCAAAGAGCGCCCAGAAACCTGGAGGACCGACAACACCGGTAAGAAGAGGATTAACGCTCTTGAGTTTGATTACCGCCCCAGAAATTCCCTGAACCTCAGGACGGGCCAGAAGATAAAAAACCAGGAAAATCGAGCCAAAAAGCATGATGATCCCCTGCACTGCATCGGTGAGGCTCACAGCAAGGTATCCACCCATCAAAAGATACACCCCGGTGAGTCCTGCCATGACCAGAAGGGCATATCGGTAAGGAATCCCCAAAACAGCGTCAAAGAGATAACTCAGGCCCATGTACACCGAGGCAGAATAGGGAACGAGAAAAATGAAAACAATCAGAGCAGAAAAAATCTTGAGAAATCCACTGCCATATCGAGCCCCCAGAAACTCAGGCATAGTCATGGCGTTCAAGGCCTCGGTCAGGTACCGTGTCCTTCGGGCCAGGACCAGCCAGGCGAGAAGTGAACCCACAAGCGCATTTCCAAGGACTATCCAGAGACTCGAGAGTCCAAATCCCCAGCCGATACGTCCCGCATACCCAATGAAGAGCACAGCACTGAAGTATGTTGTCCCATAGGCAAAAGCTGAAATCCAGGGGCCAAGGCTACGATTGGCAAGAAAGAAATCGGAGACATTTTTGGTCCTTCGCAGAGAAAAATATCCGATGAGGAGCATTCCCACGACGTAGAGAACGAGCACAAAAATCTTCACTTGCCTCAACTCTCCCCTCTTAGTATTATGATTTTGTGGACAGAGATACTATTCGCCACGTTTTCGCCATTTTACAGAAAGAAGCCAAGTACTGGCAAGACGAAACGGTGGAAAATATCAGCAAAGACCCCTTTTTCGTCCTTGTGGGAGGGATTTTAAGCCACCGCACTCAGGACAGAACCACTCACAGGGTTCTTGAGAGTCTCTTCCTCTCTGTGAAAAGTCCGGAAGACCTCTTCAGGACACCCGAAGAGGAGCTTGCTCACCTCATCTATCCCGTGGGCTTTTATCGGGAAAAGGCCAAGCGGCTCAAAAAAATCGCTCAGGTACTCCTCAACGAGTATGGAGGAAAGGTTCCCGACAAGGAGGAAGAACTCCTCAAACTCCCGGGAGTGGGAAGGAAAACGGCAAACCTTGTTCTGAGTGTCGCCTTTGGAAAACCGACCATTTGCGTTGATACACACGTCCACCGCATCACTAACCGCTGGGGACTGGTGAATACAAAGACCCCAAAGGAGACAGAAGAGGCCCTGAAAGAAAGGCTTCCTCAGGAACTCTGGGGAAAAATCAATAAAATCCTTGTCCTCTTTGGGCAGAACATCTGTCTCCCCCGACGTCCCAGATGCCACACGTGCCCCATCTTTTCCTTCTGCAAGCGCAAAGGGGTAGAAAATACTTTTAACTTTCGGGAAGGTACAGAGGAATGACCTCGCCCGCCTGAAGAGGGGGAGAAAGGTGGAAAACGCAGACACCCCCAGGACAGGAAGGCGAAAGAATCTTTACTTCATGGGGGAAGTCAAGAGTAACAAGACACCTTCTTGTCCCCAGGGGAGGCAAATACCCAATCTCTATCCCATCAAGGACGAAGGTTCCCGCCACCTCTTCCTGCATGGACTGAAAGGCCACGTATCCCAAGCGGATTTCAACACCGACTCCAAGCCCGATCCAGCAGCCGGGGAGGAAGAGGAGAAAAAAGAAAATAATAAGGAAAATAACCCTCTTCATCGAAAAGGCTCAATCCTCAATAGGGAGGCACCGTTACTACTTGTCCCGAATAGTCAAGGTAAAAGCTTCGGAAGTATTCATAACCCCATGGATTGACGATCCTTACCGTATGTCGCCTTCCCACAGCCAGACCCCCAACAATTATGCACTCATATGGGTAAACATATCCTGCATAACTTCCATCGACGTAGACATCACCATAGACTCGGCTACTGTCCGAACATATCTGCACTGATCCGTAAGTTATAGGGACTATAACTTCTGCCGTACAGCCCAAAAACAAAAAAGGAAGGAAGGCCAACGCCCAAAAGAATAAAAGAAACTTTCGCACTCTTCCACCTCCTTACCCAGGGGATACCGCCACCCCGTGTAT
>FMSI01004263.1_pt1 | contig 29371 bp, 25 predicted proteins | sample 1504471 | NCBI WGS metagenome assembly FMSI01 (sample SAMEA4475357, study PRJEB15587) | soil metagenome | biome: Soil; feature: Field | place: India | collected 2015-03-11 | depth 0 m
CAAGTGGTAAGGCAGAGGTCTGCAAAACCTTTATCCCCCGGTTCGAATCCGGGTGCCGCCTTGATACTTCCGTGGGTTATCTAGGTTGCTGCGCTAGCCAGTCCAAGAGCCGATGAATCCCCCAGCAGTAATCAGGATCGCTCCAGAGGCGTTGACATTTGCGATCGCTGGTAAAACCGACATGGCCGCCCTGTTCTGTCATCAGCAGTGTGAGGGCAGGATTGCTCTCGGCAATCGCTAGGAGTTCTGGCACAAGACGAGGATCAAATAGGGGATCATCGGCAGCATAGAGCATCCATACGGGTATGGTCAGTTGCGGCAACAGCGGCAAGGGACTGCTGGCAGCATAATACTCGGCTACACTGCCAAAGCCAAGGCGGTCAATGACGAGGGCGGCATCAAAAGCGGCAATGGTGTCAATTTGGGCAACGGTGTTCAGATCCAACATCTGAGGGTGAAGGCGATGGAGGTGGCGAGCCAAGTATTGGAGTTGACGGCTGATGGCGCGTTCAAATTGCCGTCCCCAAAAGGTCGTGCCGAGGTGGGCAAGGGAACGGTTGGAGTCAAGGTTGGGGCAAATCACAGCAGCCCCCCCAATGTCTTTTGTCCCTTGCTGTTGCGCATACCACGCCCCCCAAAGGGCTAACTGCCCCCCCAAGGAATAGCCAACAAACCAGTAGGGAGGGGTATAACCAAGTTCTTGACACTGCTGCGCGATCGCTACAAAGTCTTGTCCTTCGTAGAGACCATCACTGGTTAACACTGGGGACAGTTCCGCGCTGCGACCATGGGCACGCCAATCAAAGAGCACGACATCAAAGCGGCGGGCGATCGCCCAATGGGCAAGGGTATGCAAGTACCATTGATTCTTGAGATCACCCGTAATGCCGTAGGTGGCAATGATGGTTCCGCGTGCTTGGCCAACCCGATACCCCTCACCGTACAGGGGCACGCCCTCCGCCCCATGAAAAACATGGCTGGTTTGCGGTTGCCAAGGGTAGAGGCACCCCCAGCGTTGGACATAGGCAGTAAAGACCGTGTGGATCACGCCAGAGTGCAGGGGCAGTGGTGGCCAATAGGATAGGGATTGCATAGAATTTAGTCATCCATCGCAAAATAGGCAAGGTTGGGCGTTTTTGGTGATCATTGTGAGGCATGGGTGATGACACGGAGCGATGATCCACAGAGGATAGACCCCTACACCATGGAAACCTGCCTGATGGATGTCCAAGCCGATCGCTTGCTGGATGAAGTCTTTGCCGCTGTGGAGGCCGACCTCAATGAGCCAGAATCCCTAGCGGCGGTCTTAGAACCGGAACCTTCCCTCCTCGTTCCCTTTGAAGCAACGACAGCTCCTCCCCCGGAGGAACCTTCTCGCTGGCTGCACCGCTCAGAACCGCAGCAGGGGTTTTCTTGGGGCGATCGCTTTTTGATCGGGGTCGGCATTGCCTCCTTTGTACTGGGGGTTGGCCTCTGGATCAGCCTGAATCGCCAACCGGTCACAGTTGCCCCTGACGCTGCGGTGACCACAACCACCAGTCCTGCCGATAGGGCCTTCGCTGAGTATCTGCAAACTTCCCTGCAACTCCTTAGTCAACAGGCTGCCACCCCAACCCCTTCACCCCCCGCCATCATCAGCAATTCTGGCCCCAGTCCCACAGCCTCTGCCCCAACCGTTGAGCGCATCTACGTTCCTGTTTACCAAGCCCCCACCACACCCACGGTGACCCTGCCCAATTTACCCACGGTGACAGCCCCTACGCCGGCGGCCACACCGGCACCCCCTGCCCCTACACCGGCGCCCCCCCAACATACCTTGGTGGGCATCCTCGAACTGGGCGATCGCTCAGTGGCTCTTTTTCAAAGCAATGGCCAAACCCTACGCTTGAGTGTGGGCGATACAATTGGCAATGACGGCTGGCAACTGGTACAGATTCAAAATCAGCGGGCGGTGCTACGGCGTCAAGGGGAAGTGCGCTCCCTCACCGTTGGCCAAAGTTTTTAAAAAAGGGTCACTCATGAGCTTTTTCCGCGACTTGAATGCATTCCTAGAGCAAAAACTCGAGGACTTTATTCGTGCCAATCCGCAGCTTGAACTCAATCTGCTGCTCCTTGAGCTAGAGGATCAAGAACGGGAAACCCAAGAGCAGCTACTGCGGTTGCAACAGGAAGTCAATACCTGCGAACAGCAGATTTTAGGCCTTGTTTCCGAGATTCGCCGCTGGCGCGATCGCATCCAAACGGCGATGGCAGCTCAACGCCCTGACCTTGTGGAATTGGCACGGCAACGGGAGGCCGAATTAAGCCGACGCGGCGAGCAACTGTGGACTCAGCGCCTCAACGCCCTCAATCAAATTCCCGTTACCCAGCAGCTTCTGCAAAAGATTCGAGATCGCCGGCGAGAAGTCATGAACCGTGTGCCTACCGCCAGTGCGCCCCCACCACCGCCCCCACCGCCACCGCGCATGACCAGTGACCTCAATGATCCCATTGAAGCTGAGTTTCGCCGCTTGGAACTGCAAACTGCCCTCGAGGAACTGAAGCGCTCAATGGGGTTATAGCGCAACAGACGTGGGACAATCGAGAACGCGGTTTTATCCAAATGTCCCATGGCGGTTATTCAGATTACATCCGACGACACTTGGCAAATTCAGGCCGATGGCCATCCCCTGCAAGGCACCCTCCAGGTGCCGGGAGATAAATCCATTTCCCACCGTGCCCTGATGTTGGGGGCAATGGCAGAGGGCACCACCCATATTGAAGGCCTGCTCGTGGGTGAAGATACCTGTAGTACCGCCGCCTGTTTTCGTGCCCTTGGTGCCGAGATTTCAGATCTCAATGCCACAGCAGTCACGGTTCAAGGCTTGGGAATTGGCCATCTCCAAGAACCCGCGGATGTGCTGAATGCCGGCAACTCTGGTACAACGATGCGGTTGTTGTTGGGAGTATTGGCAGCGCAAACAGGTCGCTTTTTTACGATTACCGGGGATGCCTCATTGCGATCGCGCCCCATGGCACGGGTCGTCACGCCCCTCCTACAGATGGGTGCCCAGATTTGGGGGCGTCAACACCACAGCCGTGCCCCCTTGGCCGTTTTGGGACAGCCCTTAGAGCCAATCACCTACTACAGTCCCATTGCCTCCGCTCAGGTGAAATCAGCGCTATTGCTCGCCGCCCTCCACACTGAAGGCACTACCATCATTCGCGAACCCCACCGCTCACGGGATCACAGTGAACGTATGCTTCAGGCCTTTGGTGCCTGTTTAAGCGTGGATGAGGCCACCTGCACGGTGAGTCTTGAAGGACCTGCAGTCTTAAAGGGTCAGAAGGTCATTGTGCCCGGCGACATCAGTTCAGCCGCCTTTTGGTTGGTGGCAGCCTCCATTACCCCTGATTCAGACCTAGTGCTGACCAATGTGGGCGTCAACCCCACCCGCACCGGCATTCTCGACGTGCTTTGGGCAATGGGAGCCGAGATTACCCTTCAAAATGAGCGGCTCGTCACAGGCGAACCAGTGGCAGATCTGCGGGTGCGATCAGCGAGGCTGAAGGGAACCCGTATTGGCGGTGAATTGATTCCCCGCTTGATTGATGAGATTCCAATTTTGGCCGTGGCCGCTGCCTTTGCCGAAGGGATCACCGAAATTCGGGATGCAGCAGAACTGCGGGTGAAGGAGAGCGATCGCCTCAAGGCTGTGGCCACCGAATTGCAAAAAATGGGCGCTAAGGTCACTGAACTCAGTGATGGCCTCGATATTCAGGGGGGCGTGCCCTTGCAAGGCACCCATGTGGAAACCTACGGCGATCATCGCATGGCCATGAGTCTGGCGATCGCTGCCCTCAATGCCACAGGAACCAGCCACATTCACAACGCCAGTGCGGCAGCCGTCTCCTATCCGGAGTTTGTAACAACTCTGCAACAAATTGCTTGACAGCTCAAAAATCCCAGTAATTTTTGGGACAACTTCACTCAACACCAAACGCTGTATGCTAGCATCAAATAAATTGTTTTGGTGTCACAATGCAGCTTCGCGCTGCGCTGAATTCTCTGTAGCCTTGTAATATTCAGGTGTTTACCTTCCTTGATAATTGTAAGACTACATTAGACCCAAAATGATACAGAACCAAAAAAATACGATAATATAGTTTCACTCCTGCGCTAGGGGCGCCTTTGCGCTCTATCTAGGACAGGGAAATCCCTCTCTAACTGACTTCTTTGTTTTTCTTCAAAAAAGGCTGTGTTTATTCATCATGGCAACAATTCAAGATTTCATCCACGTTCAGGATCAATGGTCATTAGATGAGTTGGTGGAAATCGCCAACGAACTCTTGCCCCAGCACCTCCCCCAGGAGGACTCCAAAAACCGTGTTTTGGAAGAGGTCAACCCGCGTCTGGTGCGCCATTACACCTCCTGCAAGTTGATTGACCGTCCCGCTCGCATTGGCCGCGAAGGTCGCTACGGCTATCGCCACCTTGTGCAATTGCTGGTGGTGCGGCGGCTGTTGATGGAGGGCTATACCGCAGGTGCCATTTACAAGTTGGTGTATCGTATGAGCACCCCAGAACTGCGGGCACTCCTTGAGCAAGGGGTTCATCTGCAATTGAATCCACCCCCCATCAACCCAGCTTTGGCCTTTTTGCAGCAAGTACAAGACCGCTCCGAGCATCGCTATGGGGAACCCATGCGCGTCAGTCCCAGTGTCAGCCGCCGCGAGGTACCGCCCCCGAGCCATTCACCGCAACCGGAATCCTGGAAGCGCATTGAGGTGGTGCCCGGCTTTGAGGTTCATATTCGCGATGACTTTAACTTTCCCCAGATCAATCGCGATCAGGAAGCCCTTGTGAAGCAACTGGTGCAATTGCTCTCTAGCTATACCCAGCGCTAACTGAGACTGAATATCTGGTGTCGCGGTTAGCCCGCTGGCGATCGCTATAATAGCGCCATGGAAGGATGCCTCAACGATACGGATATTTACACGCTGTGCCAAACCCTTGCCCTTGGCCAGCGCACCGGGGAACTCTACCTCGAAGATGATGCCGGTCATACGTGGCTTCTCTTTTTGAGTCATGGTCACCTCGTTTATATTGCTGATCGCCACAGCCACAGTTTAGAGCGGTTGCAGGATCTGTTCTATGGGCAGGGGATTCCTTGGCCGAGTCCCGATAGCTTCATCGAAAGCAAAGCCGGTGCCAGTTGGGTGGAATACGAATGCCTGTGGTGGCTCCTCGATCACTGCAAGCTCAGTCAAATCCATAGCGTGTGGCGTGCGCTGCTGCGGGAGAGTCTCTTTGACGTTGTTAGCCTCAATCGCGCTTGGTTCAAGTTCTATAGTGCGAGTCCCCTCACCCCCCAATGGCACAATCTCTCCCTGACAATGCTGCTCAATGACAGCCTGAGCCAGCTGCGGGAATGGAAAAAACTGCATCCAGAGTTGCGTTCCCTCGATCAATCCCTCGAACTGACGGATATTAAACCCACAGGCAACGATCCAGCGGATCAGTGGTTTCGCCAACTGGAACCCTTCGTGCGGGAGCGGATCACCTTGCGCCGTCTGAGTCGGCAACTGGGACGAGATGCCGTGACGGTGGGCAAACTCCTGCTGCCCTATCTCCATCAAGGGTACTTACAAGTCAGTTCTTGGGGAACCAATGGCCACACCCGTACATTTCCCCCCCTCTCTTGGCGGCGATCGCCCCGGGTCGTGTGTGTGGATGATGCCGCCACTGTCCGTCAAGTGGTTGAATCCACCCTGCAAGCAGCAGGTTATGAAGCCACGGCGATCGCCCACCCGTTAACCGCCTTGAGTCTCATTTTCCAACTCAACCCCGACCTGATTTTCCTCGATATTGCCATGCCCGAATTGGATGGTTACGAATTTTGTACGCTCCTGCGGCACACGCCTCGCTTCCGTTATACGCCGATTATTATGCTGACTAGCCTCGTTGGTTGGAGCGATCGCCTGCGCGCCAAAGTCGCCGGTGCCACTGATTACCTCAGTAAGCCCTTTTCAACCCAAGAATTGTTAACAATTACGCATCATTATATTGGTGCAGCCCCACCTGTAACCTCCTTAACAGACGAGTCCTTTAGCGACGTGCTAGAACCAAAATCAGGCCTTGAGACTCCCCGTTAGTAGGTTAGCTGTCATGGATCTGTCATTCTTTTAGGCTTTTAGAATATAAAGCAACCCCTTCATTCTACGTGTAACCCCCTATGAGCAAAGTCTTAGTTGTCGAAGATAGTCCGCCCCAGCGGGAAATGATTAGCGAATTGCTAGCGAAAACAGGCTTTGAAGTAACAGTTGCCACCGATGGTGTCGAGGCAATAGAGCAATTGCAGCAGAGCATTCCCGATGTGGTTGTCCTCGACATTGTCATGCCCCGCATGAATGGGTATGAAGTCTGTCGCCAAATTAAGTCCGACCCCCGCACCCAATCCATTCCCGTGGTTATCTGTACCTCCAAAGGTGAGGAGTTTGATCGCTATTGGGGCATGAAACAGGGGGCTGATGCGTACATTACGAAGCCCTTTGACCCCAAAGAACTCGTTGGCACCATCAAGCAACTCTTGCGAGGCTAAAAAAGATGTTTAGTAGCTCAGACCTACTCGCAACCAATGCCCCCATCGAAAGTGGCACCATTGATGACCTCAGAACCCCAGAGGGGGACTTACATATCCTCTTTACGATCCCTAGCGGTGATACCCTAGCCCTACCGGCTATTGGGGTGCGCGAAGTTGTGGCCGTGACTCCCGATCGCATTACCCCAGTGCCCAATACCTCCAATCTGCTACTGGGGATTTTGAACCTGCGGGGGCAGGTGATTTGGGTAGCGGATACTGGCAACTTTCTTGGGGATGACACCCCCTTGAATACCAATCGCTCTGAGCTATCGATTATTGCCATTGAAGATGATGAGTTAATGGTGGGGCTAGCAGTTCATCAAGTCCGAGGCATGGAGTGGCTCAACAATGACACCATTAAGCCCGCGACCCATGTCAGCGATCAGATGGCTCCCTTTGTCCGTGGCGAGTGGGTTTTTGATGCCGAGCAACAGGACATTGTTAAGCTCTTAGATCCCCTCGCCATTTTACGCAGTGCTCGCTGGGGGCTCTAAACTAGAAAACGTAGAATCTCAATGGACACTCGCCCTCAAGTGTCACCATGGAACTCATCAGCACCAGTCACTTTAGGAAAATTAACACCCCCGTGATATCTTTCCCAAGGATTGGCGCATACTTTGTAATTAAAGCTTCCTTGATTGAGTCCTTAAGAATCATCTGCCCCTTGTCATCATCCATTCTGGGAGTAACCCCATGGCATCCAGTAGCACCCAACACACCCAAGACTATCAAAAAGCGGTTGCCGCTTATGTGCAAGGTAACTACGAAGAAGCGGCCAAAATCACTGACCAATTGGTGGGCACCCGACCGAACGATCCCAACCTACGGCTGCTGCGGGGGCACATATACTGCTGCCAACAACGCTACAGCGAGGCTCAAGAGCAGTACCATGCGGTTCTCAATGCCACAACGGATCCAGAATTGATCAATCTGGCCAACGAGAGCCTTACCAAGATTAAGGATTTGATTCCCGCTGCCGAACCTGCTAAGAACGGAGGCGAAGAATATCACACCACCCTGCAAGGAGATCACACCCAACTTCAGGGGGACAATACCTTTTTGCAAACTACCCCACCCCCTGTGGAACCCCAAGCCGCGAACCCCTCAGAGGAATTGAGTCTTGAACACTTTGATGATTTTGGTAGCGATTTAGGGACAAGCAATCCCTTTGACGATCTCGAGGTTGCCGGCATTGAGGAAGAAGTTGGCGCCAGTTTAGAACAGGGTACTTTTAACCCCTTCGACGCAGATGCAGCGGTTCAGGATCCCTTTGCCTTTTCGGCTAATTCTTTGGAGGAGCTAGTCGCGGACATTCCAGAAATTCCCATCGGCGAATCCGTGCAGCCCCTAGGTACAGGGCCCGTCAGTGATGATGATATCACAATGCTCATGGGAAGTTCTCCTTTGACCCCGTCCGAACCGGCCAAACCTATTTTTGATGGTGAGACATCAGAAAGTACGGCGGCTCCTTTTCAAGAAATGACGCCGCCCTCCCTAGAAACATTTGATGATCCCTTTGCCGCTGAAGTGGCAGTGTCTGAAGAGAGTCTCTTTGGGGGGCTTACAGAATCGGGAGAAGCCAACGTCGTTCCTGAAGTCTCTACCTCTGCCGCTGGTATCAGTGATTTGTTGACCAATGAGACGGCAGATGCCATTGAATTGTTGCCGCAGCCCGAATTAAGTTCTTCTGATGCGGCTGAGGAGGAAGACGATCTCTTTGGTGGCTTCTCAGCTTCTCTTGAGGCTTTTGAAACCCCAGATATTGTGGCAGAACCCCTGTCTCCTGAGGCCTTTAACCCCGCTACCTTTGAGGATGAGCAAACGATCGCTATGTCTGAGTTTCCCGCACGCGAAACCGTTGCCGAAGACCCGAGGGCACCAGCGATCGCGCAAGGGGAAGCTAGCTCTGGTGGTGCTGAACCCTTTGAATCCATTGCCGACTTTGACCTAGAGGATCTCTCCTTTGGCAATGCAGATTTCTCCGGTGCGGGATTTGATGATGAAATGACCATGGCCAATCCCCAAGTGCATGGCATGGGGGATGTTGGATCAGAGGGCACCGTGATGACCGATGCCGGCACCGAGACCTTTGCAGTTTTACCGGATGAATTTGATCTCAGCCAGCAAAGTCTTGACGACTTGGCCGATTTTAGCCTCGACCTGAGCCAAAGCACCGCCAGCCGCACTGAAACCCCAACCCCTCCAGCAAGTCACGATCTCTCAGCCTTTACCGAGCAAGTACCCGTTGCAGCACCCGTGGCTACTGCGCCAACACCTTCTCATCGTCCTAGTTCTGTGGCTGGAACAGTCCCAGCAACTTCAACGGCCACAAGTTCCTTTGGCCAGCAAAACATTACCTCAGCCATAACCACCGGTGTGCTTTCCGCCTTAGCTGCGGGTGCTGTCAGTTTAGGCTTTAATGCCCCCGGCCCTGGGCCTTTGGTGAGTGGTACTGCCGCCGGTCTCACCGCCGGGGTGGCCGTCTATGCCATGGGGCAGCGTAGCGTCAGCCGCATCAAGCGCTTCTGTACGGATTTGCAGGCACAGTGTAATGCCGTGATTGCCGGTGATATGACGGCGCGGGTGCCGGTCACCAGTAGCGATGAACTGGGACTCTTGGCACAAAGCTTTAACCAAATGACGGATACCATCCAGCAGATTACTGCTGATGCCCAGAAAAAAGCAGAGGAAAACGAACGGCAGCGGGATGATTTACAGCGCCAAGTGATCCGACTCCTCGATGATGTCGAGGGTGCCGCCCGAGGTGACCTGACCGTACAAGCGGAAGTGACAGCGGACGTGCTCGGCGCCGTGGCCGACTCCTTTAACCTGACGATTCACAACCTGCGGACGATTGTGCAACAGGTGAAAATTGCCGCCCAGCAGGTGAGTCGCGGTGCCGCAGAAAACGAAACCTTTGCCCGTAGTCTCTCAGCAGATGCTCTGCGGCAAGCGGAGGAGCTAGCGGTCACCCTGAACTCGGTGCAGATGATGACCAATGCGATTCAGCGGGTGGCTGAAAGTGCCCAAGAAGCCAATGAGGTGGCACGCAAGGCTTCAGAAACAGCCCTCCGTGGCGGTGAGGCGGTGGAACGCACGGTGGCGGGTATTTTGCAAATTCGGGAAACGGTGGCCGAGACCACCCGCAAGGTGAAGCGCCTAGCGGAATCTTCCCAAGAGATTGCCAAGATTGTCGGTGTGATCTCGTCGATCGCCAACCGCACGAACCTGTTGGCCTTGAACGCCAGTATTGAGGCCGCACGAGCTGGGGAAGCAGGTCGGGGTTTTGCGGTGGTCGCCGATGAGGTGCGCCAACTGGCAGACCGGGCAGCCAAAGCCTCGAAAGAAATTGAGCAGATTGTGTTGCAAATTCAAAGTGAAACCGGCGCGGTGATGACCGCCATGGAAGAAGGGACCCAGCAGGTGATTGAAGGGACGAAGCGGGCTGAACAGGCCAAGCACTCCCTTGAGGACATCATTCAAGTGTCGTCGCAAATTGATACCCTTGTGCGCTCGATTACTAACGCTACGGTCGAACAAACAGAATCGGCGCGAGCCATGGCTCAGGTGATGCAATCCATTGAGTTGACAGCGCAAGCCACTTCTCAGGAGGCACAGCGGGTGTCTGACTCGTTGCAAGGTCTAGTGAGTGTGGCACGCAACTTGCAAGCATCCGTGGAACGGTTCCGCGTTGAAAATACTGAAGATCAAGCCTAAGCAATCCGGGAGGGGGCTATGCAGAGCGATCAACAAAAGCGTATTCTTGGTTACTTCATTGAGGAGGCGCAGGAACACCTGACCACCATTGAAGATAGTTTGATGAATCTCCAGCAGGTGGTCAATGACCCTGAGGCGATGAGTGAAATGTTTCGGGCGGCGCACTCCGTCAAAGGGGGGGCGGCCATGCTCGGACTCCACAGCATTCAGCACACCGCCCACAAGCTAGAGGACTACTTCAAAATCCTGCGGGAACACCCCGTAACGGTGGATGAAACCCTAGAGCAATTGTTTTTGCAAGCCTTTGATGCGCTGCGGGAACTCCTCGATGAATTGCAAGGCCCCTTTGGTTTGACGGAGGAAACAGCAACGGCAACGCTGAATCGGGTGGAACCAGTCTTCAATCAACTGCAAGCCCACTTGAACCACCTGACCCAAGGAGCAGAGGCGGCGCCCCCTGTGACTGCCCCTTCTCCCCCCGTGGCCGAACCCGTTAAGCCACCGGTACAACCCGTTGCTGATTCGAGTTACCGTTTAGTCTTTCAAACGGAGGTGCCCGATCGCCTGCGGGCAATGTTGCAACTCTTTAAGCAGCCCGATTCGCCCCAAGTGCGGCAAGAATTGGCGGAGGCCTGTTCTAATTTGGGTCAGTTGGGAGAAACCTTTGCGCTGCCCCAGTGGGTTGAATTGCTGGCGATCGCCCAACAGGCGGTGAGTAACACAGCTCAGCCCCTCACGGCTTTGGCACCGGTGGTGATCAAAGAGATTATGGCGGCTCGCGACTTGGTGCTCAATGGTCAAGGCAGTGCGATTCGTCCCAGTGACAGTTTAGTGGCGCTTCAGCCGCCTGTGATTGAGGAAGCTCCGGCTGTTATTCCAGAAGAGCCAGAGCCTGCGGTCTTAGAATCAGCTCCCATGACCCTTGAGGAACCACTGCAACCCCCTGCAATGGCCTCTGAGGTTGCTCCGCCAGAGGTGAGTGGGCCTGAAGAGGAGGTTTCTGAGCCGAGGGAGCCAATGAGCAGCGATGGCCATGGTGTCACTGTTTTTGGCGAGGAGAGTGGGGCTGATTTCCAAGAATTGAGTGACATTTTTGGTGATGCCACGGCACTGCCGACGGACTGGCTGGAGGACACCCTTAAGGAGGATTTGGCCAGTTTAGGGCTGGGGGATGAAGCGGCCTTTGATGAGGAGATTTCCGACTTTTTGAACAGGACCGCTGCTGAGGAGTTGCCTGAGGCAGAACCTAGCCTTGATGCCATCCTCGATGAAATTGAAGAACTCTCTGGTGAGCTGGTCTCTACGGAGGTGGAGGAAGCATCCCTCGATGACCTCATGCCGCCAGCGATCGCTGAAAGTATGGCTGAGGCCCTTGAGGCGCCCTTGACACTTGACAGTCCTACTGAGGAAAATGCAGCCACAGCACCTGCCGAACTTGGTCTGGATGCATTCCTTGAACAATTCACCGAGGAAGCCCCCTCAGAGAGGGCTGCTCTTGATGAGGCAGTTGCTTCCCTAGAAGACTTTTTGGGTGAGGTGGAAACCACCGAGGCTCCCGATCTGCTTCCCCTAGAAGAGGACTTTGAGATCCCTGCTCTGAGTGATGTTGCTGAGGATGTGGCTGAGTTCCTCGAAGAAGTGCCGGGTCTCAACGATGTCCTAGAAAACTTGGTTGTGGATAATGCGGCGGAAGAAGCCCTCGCGGAATTTATTGCCCCGCCAAGTACTGATGATCCTTGGGCAGAAACGCTATCCGCCTTGGAGGCGCCGGCGATCCCTGAGCCAAGTACGCCTGAAGTCACAGCGGCAAATATCGCTGAAACCGAACCACGAGCAGAGGAGGTTATACCCGCTCCTGAGACTGCCAGCATTGCCGAGCGAGAATCCCTCATGGAAGAGTCCCTACCCTCTCCTGAGGCTGCGACCGTTGCTGAATCTGAAGCACTGGCGGAGGAATCTCTAGCCTCCCCTGAAGCTGCCAGCATGGCTGAACTGGAAGCGCTGGTAAATGATGCCACTGTGCCTGCTAGCCCCGAAAGTGTCCTAGAGGAACTGGAGGGGTTGATTGAGCAAAGTGCAACGAGTACAACCCCACCCCAGGCTGCCACGTTCAACGAATTGGATCAGCTTTTAGAGACGGCGGCACCACCTACAGCGGCCTTTGAGGATCTCGAGCAACTCTTGGGGCCAGCCACCCCTGCGGCACCCGCCACCGCTGATGATAGTTTTGCCGATTTAGAGAAATTAATTCCCCAACCCGCAGGGAGTAGTGCGAAGGCGGCCACCCCTCGACGAGCCGGGGCAGGGGCAAAAAGCGGCTCCTTGGTGGAACAAACCATGCGCGTACCGGTGCGCCACCTCGACACCCTGAGTAACCTCGTTGGGGAGTTGGTGGTCAACCGCAATAGCCTCGAAGACACTCAAGAACGCCTGCGGCAGTTTCTCGATAACCTGCTCTACAAAGTCCAACAACTGGGAGATGTCAGCCAACAGATGCAAGACCTCTACGAGCGATCGCTCCTTGAGAGTTCACTGTTGGGCGTAACAACAGCACGGGCAGCCAACGGTCAAGGAGAACGGGGAACCCACGCCACGGGAGTCGAGTTTGATGCCTTGGAAATGGATCGCTTTACTGGCTTCCACACCCTCTCTCAGGAGGTGATTGAGCGGATCGTGCGGGTGCGGGAGGCAGCGGATGATATCCAGTACGTGATTGATGAAATGGAGCAGGTGGCACGGCAGTTTCGTCAAGTTACCACCCAAGTCCAAGAGGGCTTGAGCCGCTCACGAATGGTCCCCTTCCGTGAAATGTCTTCCCGCTTACCGGGCGCCGTGCGCCGCGTTGCCAGTACCATCGGCAAACAGGTGGAACTGAAGATTGAAGGGGAAGATACCCTCATTGACAAGGGCATCCTCGAAAAGCTCTTTGACCCAATGACCCACCTAATCAATAACGCTGTCTATCACGGCATTGAAGCCCCCGAAGAGCGGCGGCGATTGGGCAAACCTGAAAAAGGCCTGATTCGCGTGCGGGCGTTCTATCAAGGGAGTCAAGCGATTATCTCCGTCAGTGACGATGGGGCAGGGATTGATCCAGAACGGGTAAAACGCAAGGCGATCGAGAAGGGTCTCCTGAAGGAGGCTGATGCTCCTAATCTCTCGCGTCAAGAGGTCTATGCCTTTCTCTTCCAATCGGGATTTAGCACCAAAGATCAAGCGGATGCCCTTGCCGGTCGCGGTGTGGGTATGGATGTGGTGCGCAAAAATCTTGAGGACATTCGCGGCACGATTAACATTGACTCTACGGTGGGCAAGGGGACCACATTTACCATCCGCTTGCCGCTGACGCTGAGCATTACCAAAGCCCTCTGCTGCATTGATAACCACTGCCGCATTGCCTTCCCCATTGACGGGGTGGAGGATATGTTGGATATTCCCCAAGAGCGCATCCAAACCTTAGAAGAGGGTCAGCGTGTCCTCCCGTGGCATGATCGCCTGCTGCCGGTGCGTAAACTCGGAGATTTGCTGACGTACAGCCGCAACATCAGCCGTAGCAATGTCTATGGCGGTAGCAACCAAGATGATGGCATGGTCTCGATTCTCGTGCTGCGCAGTGGCGATGATCTCGTGGCTATGGAGGTGGATCAGGTCATCGGCGAACAGGAAATCGTGATCAAACAGTTGTCGGGGCCGGTACCGAAGCCAGTGGGTGTGGCTGGAGTAACCGTCCAAGGGGATGGCCGCGCGATGGTGATCGCTGACGTGCTGGAAATTATTGACCTGTCCCTGGGACGCATGGATCGCGACTGGCGTGGGTTTGGCCACACTATGGATATTGTGGAACCCGAGGAAGCCTCTGAACCCTTGGTGCTGATCATCGACGACTCGATTACAGTGCGGGAGTTACTCTCGATGACCTTTACACGGGCAGGCTACCGCGTCGAGCAGGCACGAGATGGTCAAGATGCGTGGGAAAAACTGCGCTCTGGCTTGCCCTGTGACTTGGTCTTCTGCGACATTGAGATGCCCCGTATGGATGGCTTGGAGTTGCTCTCGCGGATTCAAAAGGATCCCAAACTCAACCATCTGCCGATCGCCATGCTGACCTCACGGGGCGCCGATCGCCACCGCAAGATGGCCGCACAACTGGGGGCACGGGGCTACTTTACGAAGCCCTATCTGGAAGAGCAATTACTGGATGCGGCAGCACGGCTCCTCAGGGGTGAAGTTCTTGTGCAGCAGGAGCCGACACCTACCCCATGATGAGTGAGCGATCGCCCGCCCTAGCAGACTTCCTTGCCCAACTTCCTTTTGAACTGGATGCCTTTCAAGAAGCGGCGATCACTGCCCTCGATGCCGGTCGCTCTGTAGTGGTCTGTGCTCCTACGGGGTCAGGTAAAACCCTCATTGGTGAGTATGCAATTCACCGTGCCCTGACGCGGCAGCAACGGGTTTTCTACACCACCCCCCTCAAGGCACTCTCGAACCAGAAGTGGCGTGACTTTCAGCAGCAGTTTGGCACGGAGCAAGTGGGTCTTTTGACCGGGGATGTCTCGATTAACCGCGATGCGCCGATTCTGGTGATGACGACGGAAATTTTCCGCAATATGCTCTACGGTACTCCCATTGGCGAAGTGGGTACCTCTCTTGCGGGGGTTGAAGTGGTGGTGCTCGATGAATGCCACTACATGAACGATCGCCAGCGGGGCACCGTTTGGGAAGAATCCATCATCTACTGCCCCAAGGAAATTCAACTAGTAGCCCTCTCCGCCACGATCGCCAACGGCGAGCAACTCACCGACTGGATTCAATTCGTCCATGGGGATGCTGAACTCATCTACTCCGACTGGCGACCAATTCCACTGCACTTTTACTTTTGCAATGGCAAGGGACTCTTCCCCCTCTTGGATGGCCAACGCAAACGCCTCAACCCAAAGCTTCACGGGCAGCCTGAACTGCGGCGACGCGGCGGCAAGCGGGACTTTTTGAGCATCCGCTACGTGGTCAGCCAACTGCAACAGCGGGAGATGCTGCCGGCCATTTACTTTATCTTTAGTCGGCGTGGCTGTGACCAGGCCGTTCAAGAGGTCTTGGGCATGAATCTCCTCACCAAGGCAGAACAGCAGGCACTGGCGGAGCGGGTCGAAGCCTTTTTGGCACAGCATCAGGACATTGTTGCCCCGGAAATGATTGCCCCCCTCTACCAAGGGATTGCCGCTCACCATGCCGGGGTGCTACCCGTGGTGAAAACCCTTGTGGAAACCCTCTTTCAGGAAGGCCTGATCAAACTCGTCTTTGCCACGGAAACGCTGGCCGCAGGGATCAATATGCCCGCGCGCACCACTGTTATTTCTACCCTCTCGAAGCGCACTGACAGTGGTCATCGGCTCTTGACAGCCTCGGAGTTTCTGCAAATGGCAGGGCGAGCCGGCCGCCGGGGCATGGATACGGTGGGTCATGTGGTTACCTTGCAAACCCCCTTTGAGGGCGCCCATGAGGCAGCGTTTTTGGCCACAGCCGCCCCGGATCCCCTAATTAGCCAATTTACCCCCAGCTATGGCATGGTCTTGAACCTGCTCCAACGCCACACCCTTGAAGAAGCGCGGGAATTGGTGGAGCGCAGTTTTGGGCAGTATTTGGCCACATTGCAACTGACACCGCAGCGGCAGGCGATCGCCCAACTGGAAACGGAACTGCAAACCGTGCAACAACGCCTTGCGGGCATTGATCGGCAGCAACTGGCGCAGTATCAAAAGCTGCGGGAACGACTGCGGCAGGATCAACGGCTTCTGAAAATCCTGGAACAGCAGGCGGAGCAGGAACGTGCCCAAGAACTCCTCCCTTTTATGATGGCAGTGCCGCCGGGGACGTGGCTCCATATCAAGTCCCCGCTGCGAGATCATCCCCCCTTAGCCGCCGTCCTCTGCCAGCCCGTTGCTGGTGCCGGGCAGTTGCCCCACTGGCTGTGCCTTGCGGCCGATGGTCGCTTTCGGGTCGTTGGCATTGATGACATTTTGGCTGTCTATCCCGATCGCCCCGCCTGTAGTAATCTCCCCCCGCCCCCAGAGGCGATGAAACTGCGCCTAGGGGAAAGTTATCCTTGCAATGAGGCGAATCACTACCTCGGTACTCTCCCGGATCTACCACCCGTCTTAGCCGCGCCGGCAGTGGCTGCCCAAGCCGCTAAAATCGCTGACCTTGAGGCAAAACTGAGCCAACTGCAAGGGAGTCTGCCGCAAAATGTCCACTCGCTGCTACGTCTAGTGCGTCGTGAAGAACGGCTACAAACGGAACTGCGCGATCGCCAGCACAAGCTCCATCAACAGTCCCAACGCCACTGGGAGCAATTTCTTGCCCTCATTGCTGCACTGCAAGAGTTTGGTGGCCTCAATGATCTAACCCCTACCCCCCTTGGGGAAATGGCCGCTGCGCTGCGGGGAGAGAACGAACTTTGGTTGGCCTTGGCCTTAGCCTCTGGCGAACTCGATGACTTGCCCCCCCACCTCTTGGCGGCGGCGATCGCGGCTCTAGTGACTGAAACGCCCCGTTCCGACAGTTGGTGCAACTACCCCATTCCCAGTGAAGTAGAAGAACGCCTTGCCGCCCTTAGTCCAATTCGCCGGCGGCTGTTTCAGGTGCAGCGCCGCCATCACATTATTTTCCCCCTCTGGTACGAGTGGGATCTCATTGGCCTGGTGGAGCAGTGGGCCTTGGGCACGCCGTGGAATGAATTGTGCGCTCAAACCAATCTCGATGCCGGCGATATTGTGCGGTTACTGCGGCGCACCCTCGATTTTCTTTCCCAGATTCCCCATGCGCCCCACACCCCTCCCCAACTGCGCCAAAGTGCCCAGCAGGCACGCTACCTCCTGGATCGCTTCCCCGTGAATGACTTGCTAGAAGGGGTGGAGCTAGAGGCGGCAACCGTATAGTTTGAATCGTCACAAGAAGTGGCTCAGGCGGGATTTGAACCTGCGACCTTGGGCTTATGAGTCCCCTGCTCTAACCACTGAGCTACTGAGCCGAAATTTTTGCGTAATTTTTATTATAACGCGAATGTCCCAAAACTCAAGGCTCGGCCCGCAGATTGAAGTCGAGTTCGCCGTACAATAAAGAGTGGATCCATTAGAGGAAAGATAGGCGTTGAGCAAAGCAGAACGCACGGCTCTTGACAACAAGCTATCGCAGCGATTTATTCATCTCGATCCGGCAGGGTATTTCATTATCTACATTGATCCTGAGCAAGAGCTGATCTGGATGAAACATTATCCCAATGACATCAATGAGAAGGGCTTAGCGGTGGATCCCGATACCGGGGAACCCATTCCCACCCGAGGGAAAGTAACACGGGAACCAGATCTAGTACTCAGCGGTCGAACAGCCAAGGAGTTATGTATTGAACTCTTTGAAAAGGATCGCCAACTGGTGACGATGTTTGACCATGCGGCCTATCTCGGTCGTGAATTGATGCGGGCACAGTTTTGTTTGGATGAAGGGCTTGAGTATATCCAAGATTAGGCAACACTGGCGCTGGGGGGTAGGGGCAGTTCTTTTGATGCTCTGTGCCCTAGTGGGTGCAGCCTTAGCAGCGATCGCCACCCCAGACTTGAGCGGTACCGTCGATGTTTTGCCCTTGAATGCCCAGTTGGGAGCGCAAATCTATCTGCGCCGCTGTGGCAGTTGTCACCTCGCAGTGCCCCCGGAAGCATTACCCACTCAGGCATGGCAGGTGCTGATTCAAGATACCAATCACTATGGCGCAACTCTTGAACCCATTCCCCGCCCAGAGTTGGTTCCCCTGTGGAACTATTTGCGCACCTATTCTCGACCCCTGCCGAACGATGCCCAAATTCCCTTTCGCGTCGGGCGATCGCCCTTCTTTGGCATCCTCCATCCCCGTGTTGCGGTGCCGCAGCCCGTCACCCTCGATGGTTGTGCTCAATGTCATCCCAAGGCTACCCTCTTTAACTTTCGTGAGCTAAGTCCGCAGTGGCTGGATTCCCCCTAGAATGTTTAGGGATGGTGAATTTCCCACCGCCCCATGTCTTCTAGCTCCTCCCATCGCTATTCTCCCCGTGTTCAACGCATGATGATGCGCCGCCGCTGGCTACAGCAAGAGTCGTGGACGGTTGTGGCACTCCTCCTCTGGGGAATGTTGTTTCTCCAATATTGGTTGCAGGGGCGACTGGGGTTACTGATCCACCCCAACTACTTTGGACTGGCGATCGCCGCTGGGTTTCTTTTAGTCGCTGTGAGTGGTTGGCAAGGGTGGCGGTTGTGGCGGGGTCAAGTGACACCTGTGCAGCATGTTGCGCTCTTACCGGCTCGTTGGACGCTCAGTGTCCTGATTTTCGCGGCAGTCATGGGGTTAGTGATGACGCCCCGTCCTTTCAATAGTGCCACGGCCATTCATCGCGGTCTCGAGGATGGCTTGACCGTGACCCGCAATAGTCCAGTGGCCTTTCGCCTCAATCAACGGCCTGAGGAGCGCACGCTCATTGACTGGATTCGCACCCTGGATGTCTATCCCGAACCCGATGCCTATAGGGGGTTGCCCGCTCGCATTGAGGGATTTGCTGTCCATAGTCCCCAACTGCCAGAGACTTATCTCACGCTCACCCGTTTTGTCATTACCTGTTGTGCAGCAGATGCCTATCCTGTGGGACTGCCTGTGAAATTGGGGCGATCGCGCCAAGCCTATCCTCAAGATCAGTGGTTTCGCGTTGAAGGTCGGATGACCACAGAAACCCTCAACGACCGCCGCCAATTGGTATTGGTTGCTGAGACGATAACGCCAATTCCTGAGCCTGAAAATCCCTTTATGTACTAAGGCAATGCTGTTTCACTTGATTCACGCCCCCTACTGGCTTGTCTTGGGCATGGGGGTCTTGCTCTTTTTGACAGTAATATTTGGTGATGTGGGCGATGAAGAGGTCGAGTTAGAGGGAGATGCCGATCCCTTGGAAGTGGAAGTCGATCTAGAAGAGGGCATCCCATTTCTGACAATTTTGCATTGGTTGGGGGTGGGGAGAGCGCCCCTCATTCTCTTGCTCGCCTTGGACCTTAGCCTTTTGGGCGTGCTGGGCTGGTTTTTTAATATCCTCTTTTACACACTGAGTGGCGGTTGGCCGGGGGTGGTGTGGTCTGGGGTGATTGCGATCGCGGCACTGCTGTTGGCGCTCACAACTGGAGGTCTGTGTTCGCGGCCTTTGGGGCAAATTTTTGCGCAGTTTAGTGAAGATACCACTCGCGATCGCCTGCTGGGGTGCACTGGCCACGTCAGTTCTGCCCATATTCCCCGCAGTGGTACTGGTATTGGCCAAGTGAGTGTTTTGGATGCCAATCGCAATCGGCTGATTCTGCCGGCGGTGCTGCCCCCTTGGGCAACGGTCACCCCCCACCATGGTCAGGAAATTTTAATTATCGATCGCCAAGAGAATGAGTACATCGTCGTGGCCAAAGACAGCTTGGATGAAGCCACATGGTTACGCCAGCAGCGGCAATCTTAGATTCAAGATAGCGAAGAGTTCCATTCTCCTGATCGCAATTCCCCGTACCACTAAGCTGCGCTATAGCGGTATGTTCCAGATGGGCGGTGAGGGACTCGAACCCCCGACAGCCTCGGTGTAAACGAGATACTCTACCAACTGAGTTAACCGCCCAAGTTCCAGAGTATTTATCATAGCAAAGGTATAGCCGGTTTCTAACACAACGGTACACAAAGGGGGTAGAAGCCTGTCCTACAAAAGTTTAAACCTTTCAAGCCCGTTCAATCCCCGTGAAAAGTTACGTCAACATGGGTCATCTCTTGCGAAGAAAATCCGCTAGGATCAACGTGTCGAGACGTGCAAGGAACGCCCTATGGGAGCAGCAACAGCAGCCAGTGGTCAACGGCTACGCAACTTTGTGATTGCTGTTGTCGCCATTCTCATGAGTCTTGCCCTATTGGCGGGTTTACGCAGTAGCAATCAACCCCTCACCCTCGCCGAGCAAGCCCGCCAGGCCACCCCTTGGGAGGAGGCTCAAGTCAATGGCAAGCCGACACTTTTAGAATTTTATGCCAACTGGTGCAGCACCTGTCGCTCGATGGCCAAGGATTTGGGGGAATTAAAGGCGCAATATCGCGATCGCCTGAACTTCGTCATGCTGAATGTGGACAACACCAAGTGGCTACCGGAAATTGAGCAATTTAATGTGGATGGCATTCCCCACTTTGTCTTTCTGAATCGGCAATTGGAACCCCAAGCAGTGGCGATCGGCCTCCAGCCCAAGGAAGTGATGGCCAAAAATCTTGAAGCCCTCAGCAATAACCTCCCCTTGCCCTATGGTCAACTGACGGGTGAAATGTCCCAACTCACGGGTCCCTTCGCCCGCCAACGCAGTGATGATCCCCGCAGCCATGGGGGCTAGGCTGTGGACCCCCAAGATGACGTGCGTCAAGTTTATGAAGAGACGCAAGCACGGATGGCAGAGCTTTACCGTGAGTACGAGCAGATCAAAGCCACCCAAGCACGGTTAAAAGGACGTAATCAGGCTGCACTAGATCAAGAGCGCGATCGCCTGCAACAGGAACTGCGGCGACTGGAGGCGGAGTTTGGCCTCACACTGCTTTTTCATCTGGGAGAGGCGGCACGGGAACGCTGGCAGGAAATTCTCGCCCAAGAAAGTTTTTGGCAATTTGTTCGCTTTGCGGGCTTGGGGTTTGTCCTTGGCCTCCTCGTTAAGAGCCTGATGGGCTAATCCTTAAGGCAGTTTGCCAGAGTCCGGGGCGGGAATCGGGAATGGGCATCGCGCCAACGGTCTTCGCATAAAACGCCTCTGAGGAGACCCACCCAATAACGGCATAGCCATAGCCAGCGCTGCGCATTTGAGCCAAGGTGAGCTGCAAGAGAAGGCGACCAATGCCCCGCCCTCGGTGAGGTTCTGCCACAGCCATCGGCCCAAACAGTCCCAAGGCGGCTGCATCGTAGCAGGCAAAGCCAAGTAGATCCCCCTCCTGCACCGCAATCAGTCCCCGCGGCGGTCTCTGGCTTAAGGCAATGGCCACTTCACTGCGCCAACTGGCCCTAAAGCGATCGCCCACCCACTGGATAATCCAATCCACTTCTGATCCCAAGGGCTGCCGATAGTGAATCCCCTGCTGTTGATGCGCCACCACGGCCGGCCAGTCCACCACGAGATCGTAGAGCTTAACCAGCATATCGGTCATTGGCTGTTTTCCTGTCTTTCCTAGCGGCTCAGACTGACAAGCGGACGTTGCAGTGCCTGCATCAACTCGTCAAATTGATCGGGGGTGAGGGATTGAGCACCATCGGAGAGCGCCTTGGCTGGATTGGGGTGTACCTCAATCATCAGGGCATCGGCGCCTGCGGCGACAGCGGCTTTGGCCATTGCTGGCACAAATTCTGCCCAGCCGGTGCCATGACTAGGGTCAATCATAATCGGCAGATGGGTGAGCTTGCGCAGTACGGGAATCGCTGCCAAATCCAAGGTATTGCGGGTATATTCGCGGTCAAAGGTACGGATGCCCCGCTCACAGAGAATCACATTGGGGTTTCCTGCCGCCAAAATATACTCCGCAGCCATCAGCCATTCCTCAATCGTGGCGGACATTCCCCGTTTCAGGAGGACGGGTTTGGATTGGGCACCCACGCGCTTCAGGAGAGAAAAGTTTTGCATATTGCGGGCACCAATTTGCAGCACATCGGCCACTTCGGCAATTTTTTCTAGATCCGCTGCATCCATCACTTCGGTAATAATGCCCAAGCCAGTTTTAGCTTTCGCTGCCGCCAACAGATCAAGGGCACTTTCGCCGTGACCTTGGAAGGCATAGGGAGAAGTACGAGGTTTGTAGGCACCGCCGCGCAGGAATTTGGCACCCGCGGCTTTCACCCGCTGCGCCGTTTCAATGATCATGGCCTCATTCTCAACCGAGCAAGGCCCCGCCACAACCACCACCTCATGGCCTTCGCCGAAAATGACCTCCCCATTAGGGGTTGGCACCACCACCTCGCTAGGTTCACCGTGGCGATATTCGCGACTCGCCCGCTGGAAGGGCTGTTCAACCCGCAGAACGTGCTCAATCCAAGGGCTAATTTCTTGAATCCGTAGGGGATCGAGTTCCGCTGTTTCCCCAACAAGGCCGATAACTACCTTATGCTTGCCTACAATTTTTTCGGGGGTGAGTCCCCAAGTGCACATCTCGGCGCTGACCCGTTCAACTTCTTCACTGGGGGTGCCACTTTTAAGAACGATAATCATCGGCTTGCTGATCCCAAATTTTCCGCTTAGGGTTTAACTGTATTTTGCCAAATGGGTTCGATTCTGCCTATGTTCCGTCGTTCCCCCGCCCTGCGATTTCTCATTTCCCTTGCGATCGCCACCATAGTAGTGGTGTCCCTCTGGGGCGTGATGATCGGTTCAATCTCCAGTGGTGATCCACCTTTGAATCTCAGCCAAGCGGTGTCCATTGACGACCCACGATTTGATCCCCCAGCAGAATCAGCTCCTCCTTCACCAGAGCCTCCCCCTTTACCCCTGCAACGCAGTGACGGCGCTGATTATGATCGCCTCTTTGCCCAAGTGCGCCAAGTCCATCAGCAGTGTTCCTTTGCTCCGCCGTGGTACAGCGTGCCCGCCAATCCCACCAATTTTGGCGATCGCTTCCGTACGGATATTCGCGGCCAAGTATTGAACAACGCTCCCCTGGTTGTTTTGCATGAAACAGCAGCGTCTGCCCAATCAGCACTCGACTTTTTTCAAACCCCCCATCCGCGCGATGAGGATCAGGCCAGCTACCATGAATTGATTACCCTCAGGGGCTGGATCCTGCACTTAGTGCCTTGGTCCAAACGTGCCTATGGAGCGGGCAACTCCGCCTTTGGGAGCGAAACGGTACAGACCAATCCCCGCCTTGCCTCTTCCGTCAATAATTTTGCCCTCCACTTTTCCCTAGAAACACCGCCCCAAGGTTGGCACAATGGTTGGCAGCACGCCGGCTATAACGATGCCCAGTACCGTGCCTTGGCGTGGCTAGTGGCACAAACCGGAATTGACCCGCAGCGAATTACAACCCATGCGGCTGTTGATCGCTCTGGGGAACGCCAGGATCCGCGTAGCTTTGATTGGGCTAAGTTGAATCGCTATTTGCAGCTCTATCGCGATCGCCCCTGTGGGGATATCCCCAGCTAGAAGTAGCGATCCAAGAATGTCTCTAGGGATTCAAAGGAGAGTTGAAAATAGGTTTGGGCACGTTCAATTTCACTGGCAGGGCAAAGACTTTCATAGGCCAACAGTGTTCGCAGCGTCCCCAGACTAGCCTCCAAATCGCGACTCATCACGCCGAGAAACTGGCGGGCACCATCAATGACACTGAGGGGCAGTGTCATCACAAAGGGGCGTTTATTGAAAAAGCGACCGAGGCGATCGGCAATCTCTTGGCGGGTGAAGACCTCTGGATGCGCCAAGCTAAAAATAGCTGGCTGACTGGCTTGACTAGCAATGAGAATACAGCGGGCTAAATCCTCGGGACTCAGCAGTTGCAGGCGGTGATGTGGTTCCCCAAGGACAATGTAAACCCCCGTCTGCTGAAAGCGCTCCGCAAGGGTCAGCAAACTGGACATAAGGGTGGGACAGCGGAAAATAGCGTAGTTGAGACCACTCCTGATGAGCACCTGCTCGACTTCGTACTTGGCTTTGAGAAAAGGAGACTGCTGGCGATCGCCCGTCACCGCCAAAGGAGAAATCAGTGTTACATGGCGCACTCCCTGCTCCTGAGCTGCTTGAATCACATCCAACGTGGCACGGTAGTCAATCGCCTGAATGGTACGGCTGAGTAACTGACTACCATGGCAGCAAATCACTGCCTCCACCCCCTCCATGGCAGCCTGAATATCCCGGGGCTGTTGCAAATCGCCAATGAAGATCTCAGCACCCCATTCCTTGAGGAGATCGTATTGGCTCGTTAGGCGTACAAACGCCCGTACCGGTAGCTCCAACGTGATACAGCGGTGCACCACCCGCAAACCCAATTGTCCTGTGGCACCCGTGACCAAGTACATGAAGCGGAACGATTAAGGGATTCTTGTCTCAGCGTGCCCTAGGGAGACCCACAATGCAAGACTCTTGAAGGATATGCAGGGGGGGAATACGCTAACCTAAGGAATACCCTTGAGAATCTTCATAAGAACTCTGCGCCGCATGACCCTTGACTTTTTCGCTGCTCAGCACCTGAGCCATGAGCTGTTTGCTGCCCTGAAACCGACAGAGGCACTTTTCGTTGAAATTGCCAGTGAATCCAGCCAGTTTATTCGCTTCAATCGGGCGCGGGTTCGTCAAATTGGCACTGTAGAAGATACGGTGGTGACACTGCGGTTGCAATCGCAGCAACGGACGGCTAGCACCTCTTTTCCTTGGACGGGGACGACGGATCTAGCGGCTGCCCTAGACCACTTAGCGCAATTGCGCTCCGAAACTGTGCAACTTCCTGTGGATCCTTACCTTGTGCCACCAACGGATACAGGTTCCATTCAGGATACCTACCTTGGCCACTTACCTGACCCTGACACCGTTGTAGAAACCATTCTGACACCGGTTGAAGGCCTTGATTTTGTCGGCATTTACAGTGGCGGCACGATCGCGCGTGGGAGCTTTAACTCCGCTGGACAGGAACACTGGTTTGCCACGGAAACCTTTTGCTTGGACTACTCCCTCTTTACGGCCGCGGGTAAGGCGGTGAAACATAGCTACGCCAGTACCCATTGGGACAATGCCACCTATCAAGCTCAAATTGAGCGCGATCGCCAGCAACTCGCACAATTGGCACAGCCTCCCCATCCGTTAGCACCGGGACGCTATCGCACCTACTTTGCCCCAGCGGCTGTGGCCGAGCTAGTGGGTATGCTCTCTTGGGGGGCCGTGAGTGAAGCGGCCTATCGCCAAGGCGGTAGTGCCCTTGCCAAGTTACGGGAAGGGGTCACCTTATCCCCCCTTTTCAGTTTGCAGGAGGACTTTACGACGGGGACAGTCCCCCGCTTTAATGCCGATGGCGATATTGCGCCCCCTCACCTATCATTGATCGAGCGCGGGGAATTGCAAACGTTGCTCATTAGTCGGCGCACAGCTCAGGAATACAACCTGGTGGCCAATGGCGCCAACCGTCAAGAAACCCTGCGATCGCCCCTCCTCTTGCCCGGCACACTGCCAGAGCAGGAAGTGCTTGCTGCCCTCGATACGGGTCTCTATGTGGGCAATTTACACTACCTCAACTGGAGCGATCGCCCCAATGGACGAATGACGGGGATGACCCGCTACGCCTGTTTTTGGGTAGAGCAAGGCAAAATTGTTGCACCCATTACCGATCTGCGGTTTGATGACAGCCTTTATGAGTTTTGGGGCAGTAACCTTGAGGCCCTAACCGACACCCCCGTTTGGATTGCCAATACGGACACCTATGAACGGCGCTCCCTTGGCGGTACGACGGTGCCGGGGATGCTCGTCAAGGCCTTTCAGTTTACGCTCTAGGCTACTCAGCAGTAGCCAATTCAGTACTGCCGCGCTGTTTGCGACGAGTCAGCGTATTAAAGAGCAACTGCCCAATCGCTTTGATCAGGTTGCCCTCCAGTTCTTGGAAGAGCTTCATGTTCATGCCAAAAGCGGCATTGGCCTCATCTACAATCCGCTCCGCCGTTGCCTCATCCACCGCCAGTTCATCCAAGCGCTGGCGATAGAGTTGCTTAAAGGCCTTTTCGTCACTAATGGAGTCAAAGCGATAAAAGGCGGTGCCTTCGCCGTCTTGAAGATTCATCGCCCGCTCAGCAATCCCTTTGAGGATTTGGCCGCCGGAAAGATCGCCAAGGTATCGGGTGTAGGAGTGGGCCACCAACAGTTCTGGGGCCGTATTGGCCACTTCGTGGATGCGGGCAACATAGGCCTGCGTGGCTGGTGAGGGGGTAATTTCTTCCCGCCAATGGGAACCAAAGTAGTAGGTCAGATCTCGCTCGAGGCTGTTCTTGCGGTTCAGCTCCGGAAAGTAAATTTTGCCAACAATGGGATGGTCTTTGAGCCGTTCCATCTCCTGTTCCATGGCACTGTAAACGTGATAGAGGCTGGCAACGAGTTTGCGGTAGGAGCTTTTTTCCACGGTGCCTTTGAGGAAGCAGCGTACAAAGCCAACGTTCTCAGCCATGGTGTGGGCTTTTTTGGTGCCTTCGCGCAATTTCGTCGCTAGAGACGTCGTCATCACGAGATCCTTCTTAAAAATTTGCAACGTTTTGTTTCTAAAAACGACCGTCAGAGCAGTCTATTTCTCAGGCTAAGGGCAAATGACACCTTTTTTCATTAAGAATCATTAAGGCGATCGCGAGCCGCCGCGAGGGCTTGGCGCACCTGATCAAACCCCGTGCCCCCATAGCTATTGCGGGCAGCCACCACCTGTCGCGGTGCAATCCGTTCGTAAATATCCGCTGCAAAGGCGGGGTGCAGGTCTTGCCATTCTTCAAGGCTGAGGTCTTTGAGGAATTTCCCTTGAGCGAGACAGGTTTTCACCACTTGCCCCACCAAGTTATAGGCCTCACGGAAGGGCACCCCCTTGCTGGCCAAGTAATCGGCCACATCAGTGGCATTGGCAAAATCTTGGGCAACTGCCGCTGCCAAGCGTTCGGGTTGAAACACCACCCCCTCTGCCATCAGGATCGTCATCGCCTCTAAGCAGGCACGGACAGTATCAACGGCATCGAAAAGGGCTTCTTTATCTTCTTGGAGGTCCTTGTTATAGGCCAAGGGCAGCCCCTTCATGATCACCAAGAGAGCTTGCAAATGGCCAAAGACCCGCCCCGTTTTCCCCCGCACCAACTCCGGCACATCGGGATTTTTCTTTTGGGGCATGATGCTAGAACCCGTGGCACAGGTATCGGTGAGCTTGACAAAGGCAAACTCTTCAGAGGCCCACAGAATGATCTCCTCCGAGAGCCGCGATAGATGCACCATGATTAAGCTAGCGGCACAGAGAAATTCAATGGCAAAATCGCGATCACTGACGGCATCGAGGCTGTTGCGATAGGGTTCGCGAAAACCCAACAACTCCGCTGTGTAGTGGCGATCGATGGGAAACGTCGTGCCCGCCAGTGCCCCAGCCCCCAAGGGAGAGACATTCACCCGCTCGCGAATTTGCCGCAGTCGCTCCCTGTCCCGCTCTGCCATTTCCACATAGGCCAGCAGATGGTGAGCCAAGCTCAGGGGTTGTGCCCGTTGCAGGTGGGTGTAACCGGGGATGAGCGTTTCCACATGGGATTCTGCTAAGTCCAAAAGAGTGCGCTGCCACTGCCGCAGTTGTTGAAGAATGTGGTCAATTTCTGAGCGCAGGTAAAGGCGAATATCAGTGCCCACCTGATCGTTGCGCGATCGCGCCGTGTGGAGTTTCTTACCCACATCCCCAACCAATTCTGTGAGGCGGCGTTCGACGGCAAAGTGAACATCCTCCGCTTCAATACCGGGGGTAAACTGGCCCTCTCGGTATTCTTGGCGAATTTGCTCTAGGCCTTGGATCAGCGTTTCCGCTTCCTCAGGGGAAATAATTCCCGTTTTTGCCAGCATGCGGGCATGGGCTTGGGAGCCGCTGAGGTCGTATTCAATGAGGCGAATGTCAAAACCAATACTGGCGTTAAAGCGGGCGATCGCCGGATGGAGGGCTTGTTCAAAGCGCTGGCTCCAAGGCTGGGGTTGGGCACTCACAGGCAGTTCTCAGGGCTAAAAATTCAGGAGCTTGCCAAAGATCCAGCCAAGGGCTAGACCAATGATCAGTGCCCACAGTTGACCCGAATCAACAAAGTTTGCCCACGCCTTAGAAACGTCTTCCCCCAACGTGTCTTTGAATTTTTGTGCCACGACAATCTGCGGCTCAATCGTCATTTGGCTGGCAATAAAGTAGTTCGGTGCAGTATTCATAGCCATTGGCGGAAACGCAACTCAAGTTTATCCTAGCGGAGGCGGGGGCGATCGCCAACCAGTATGACAGCACTAAGGATTAAAAGACATATTTTGTAAGCACTCAAGAAGAACACAGCGATCGCGCCCCTGTTGCTTGGCCTGATAAAGGGCGGCATCAGCAATGGCAAAAATCTCCGTTAAGGTGCTCTGACTTTCCTGGGCAGCGATAAAGCACAACCCACCACTGACGGTTATGTAGGGATGGTGCGCCGTCTCCGCTTGGGGAATTTTCAGTTCTCGAACATGATGGAGGATTCGTTCAACAATCTGTAGAGCCGTGTCGGCAGAGACATGGGAGAGCACAAGGGCAAACTCCTCACCGCCGTAGCGAGCAACGATATCGTTGGAGCGCAGATGGGCTTTAAGGTTTTGAGCCACCTGTTGTAGGGCGCGATCGCCCGCTAAGTGACCGTAGCAATCGTTATAGGCCTTAAAGTCATCAATATCAATGAGAGCTAGTGTCAAAGCATGGCCTTGGTCTTGAGCCTGCTGCCAGAGCTGATTCAATGCTGTGTCAAAAAAGCGACGATTGCCTAACCCCGTTAAGGGATCCAGTTCCGCAAGGATCTGTAGATGCTGTTTTTCCTGCTCTAGGGCTTGTTGGCGTCGTTGCAATTCCGTCACAAGGGCAATTTGTCGAGCCAGCTCCGTGTGTAGTTGCTGCAACTGGGCAGCGAGTAACTGCTGATTGTGACAAACGCTAGGAACAATCCGCGTCAAAATTGCAGGTTCATCATCGAGATTGACACCAATGCCTTCAATCACCCACTGATCCGTTTCAGGCTTCGGAATCGGAAAAGGGGCAGCCAACATCTGGGCATTGCCTTGGCACAACTTTAACCATGCCTGTACCTGCTCCTGCAATTGTTGGAGCAGCGCTGCCAGGGATTTACCCATCAATTCTTGGGCATCCTGTTGCCAAAAGAGCGAGGCACCATCGTTGATGGCCAGAATTTCACCACTACTATTCACGATCGCGATCGGCTCAGGGAAAAGACGAATATATTCAGCAAGTGTGCTCCTCATTTGAAGTCTGCCCCTCATTT
>FMSI01012864.1_pt1 | contig 29218 bp, 42 predicted proteins | sample 1504471 | NCBI WGS metagenome assembly FMSI01 (sample SAMEA4475357, study PRJEB15587) | soil metagenome | biome: Soil; feature: Field | place: India | collected 2015-03-11 | depth 0 m
CATCTTTTGTCACCTTTGCTATGCCCGTCAGGTCTTCGAGGAATTCGGCAAACCAGCGCACCAACGCTCGCTGTAACTCTTCCTCTACCCGTTCCAGAGCGCTTTTTACGCGATTTGCGGCATATTCGGGATGGTACGGCTCAACCTGCTTTTCCAAATCATGGGTATGGATAGTGAAAGGGTTGGACTTCCCCGACCTCCTGAGCGGGGAAAAGACGCTTTTGCAAACCGCCGTTGAGAAGAGAATCAAACACCTCAGCCGCTTCATCCGCCGTACGACAAACATTCAGCCTTGCCCGAATTTCGTTCTGCAAATCCAAAGGTAGAACATCACTCATAAATTGCTCGCGGGTTTTCCCTTTGAACAGTGCCACCGCATTCTGCCGCCAGCGGTGCAACTCGTATTTCGCCGCCCGCTCAAACAAAGATGAAAACTGCGCAGGCAGCCCGACAACCGGCGAACTTCCCCGAAACTCCCCTGGCACACCCAACCGCTCCTGCACGTATGCCGGGCTATATACCCCCATTGAGAGATATACCTGGTCAATCTGCGCCCGGCGTAGCTCGTCTTCGGGCGGCTCTAGGCCAACCCATTTGAATTGCAAATCTGGGCGGTGCATATAATCACGGATAATGCGGTCAAACAAGGCTTTGAGATACCCCGTGATGGGTCCAATCATCGAACGATAATGAGCATTTTCCATGCCCTGAACATACCCCGATCCACCGAGACCGGATGATGGAATGAGCCCAAATTCCGCTGGGTTGTTGCCAAACGCCCAGCAGACAACCTGCATCAGCCACTTGTCAACTTCAATTTTGTCCGCATCCCCCTGCTGCGGCTGAAAAATGGACTGCGCCCCATTGCCCGGTACAAACAAGATTTTGCTTGCACGCTGAATATCTCCCTTTGCCAATGCATCAAAATACTCAGTAAATGTGGCTAATTGCTCCGGCGTCCAATCCGGCGAAACACTCACCAGCACGCCTGGGATGTTGCCTTCCGTGAACCAACCCAGACGCACTGCATCATGACGAATCGCCGTGTTGATCGCCATGAGTGCCCACTCAATGGGACTTTCTCCATACGGCGTGTGGGTCTTCGTATTGAGCGGCGCGTAGATCAGGCAATCTGCTGAATAATGTGTTACCGGCATCCCATACAACATTTGCAAATAAGCCGGCTGCGGCGGTCTGGGTATACGCCCGCGCAAATCAAGCAACGGCCGGATGGTCGCGCCATCCACCAGATCCAATGATACCAATTTGCCATCTTGCACATCTGGATAAATCGTCACCGCGTCAATCGTCAACAATGTTTCTAGCAACTGATTTACCCACGAGTCAAAATCGTGTACACCGTCCGGTTGCTCAAAGAACTTTACTACTTCCTTTGTGACAACCTGATAACCAATTACCTGCTTTACACGCGGAATGATGTCCCACTCCAAACCGCGAATCGTCCGCTTGATCAGCTCGATGTTCAAACGGATTTCTTTGCTGGTTTGTGCCAGAGCGCGCAGCACAGAAAACGGCAATACGCCAAAACCAGCCCGCGGCACGGTCACCAGATTGATACCTGGCTGATACTCAAACAAACGCGGCGGCTCATCATCCAGTAATGGCTGCGGCGGCGCACCAGGACCAAATAAAGCCGCATTTGCTGCTTGCGCCATTTGAACCAATGCGCACAACCGCTCGGTTAGATCAGTTTTGATTGCGTCCATTCTTCTCCAATTCCCTGCGATAGAAATCGGCAAGCCCCGCATAATTACCTTGCAAGGCATTAAAAGCCCCCACGGTTGCATCTACCTGATCATCGTGTTCAGCAGCCGGGAAAGCACAAATCTCGTCCAGCCAACTGGTGTTCCATGCACCACGAAGTAATCGAACCTTGCCCTGCTCCGCTCGAGCCAGAAATGCATTAGCACGCGTAACTTTATCCTTATGCAAAGTCACTCCCCGAAAAGCGATTCCCGCCAGTGTAGGTTCTGCATGTAACAGGTCGAGCATACCTCTTTGTGTCCCAACCGCCTCCACATACTGAGTACAAACGCTCTCGTCCGCCCGCGCAGTACTGCCAATAATGCGGATCAGCGCCGGCCACTCCCAGCGCCCGCGTACACAGTCCATTACATAAACAAACCCATCTTTATCAATACCCACCTTGACGCCTGCCGAATAGTCTGCCAGCGTTTTTGTGCTGGCGGCTAAATCCCAATAGCGAGCCACTTTAACCAAAGCAGGCAAATCATCCACAAGTTCAAAAAATTCTCTACGGAATAACGCACCTTCTAATTGGACAAATTCTGCTTCGTATTCTTGCCGATAAACCAACGCGGGCAAGTGCTGATGCGCCGATTCCAATTCCGATTTATCTAAAAACGGATTGGCCGAAGACGGCAGTTGCCACGATTGCCAATTCGGATCATTGTCTGCCATGCGAAATAATTCGTAAAAATAATTGAAGCCGGCCGGGGTTGAGATAAAAATCGCCTTGCCCAAGCGATCAGTTAATGCCGGACGCAATTCAGTCTCCCAGATGTTTTTTAAATCTTTTATATACGCCGCCTCATCCACCACAACCAACGAAAGTCCTTCCCCGCGCAATCCACCCTCGCTGTCAGCCGAATTGATACTGATCCAGCCTCCTGAAGCAGTCGCAATCCGCCGCTCGCCTCGCCGAAGAGTTAATAAGCCAGAAAGAGGAACACTTAATTCTTCAAACAGTCTCCAGCCAATCATAGCCTTGTCAAATGACGGTGCAATCCACATCACAGAACCACCGCGCAGTGCCTCATCTAGCGCCAGCAAAACTGCCAAACGAGTCTTGCCAAAACGCCGGCCGCAGCAAACCACCCGAAAACGCTTTGGGCTAAATGCTATCTCCGCTTGATTCTTGTGAAGCGCCGGAAGTCTCACTCTGACCGACATCTATCGTTCTCCATTCAACCTCAATTTTGATTGGCTGCCCACCGGAAGTAATATCTACGCTGTCACCAAATTTAGTTCGTCTAGTTCTTGCCAACCACCACTTGGCACTGTTCTCGTCACCCCCTTTTATCTTTTCCACAATGGTCAACTCGGCAACATCGTTGACTGTTTCGGATTCATCCTGCATCATCCGAGAAAGTTCCTCATCAGCACGGATGGCGTCACGCACAGCACCCCAGGAATATCCCGCTTTGCGGGCTACAATCATCACGATTCCCCCGCTTCCTGGAATGGCTTTTTTGATTCGGTTACGCGAAATTCTAGCTCTGGTCATAGGGTATTGAATCTAATCTTACATAACAAAAAACCCGGAAACAGTTTTTACACTGCTCCGGGATTCAATGCCTCGGTCGAGCTTTCGTCTCTTATTTTATCATTTTTATTATTTCGTGCAACCCGAATAAAGGTACTAGATTCGATTAATTTTATATGTCCCCCATAGATTTCAATAACCACCCGCCCAAATCCCGTTCCTTCACACACCTGGCGGATGGCATTCAAAACAGCAGCATCTTCTTGGGATAATTCGAAGTTCATGAAATCTTCGCTGTTACCTCATCAACCATATTACAATCTCTGGAAGCCAAACTATGGCAAGTAAGATCAAAACCCAAGACAACAAGCAAATTAAGATCAAATCCAGCCAACCGGCAATTTGCTTTGGTTTGTAATCTTTCATTATTTTTCTCCTATCATTCAATGCACTCAAAACACTGCTTGCGATGTGCATAATAATGTTTGAGCAAATTGTGAATTTCGTCCGAGCGTTCTGTGGACGCCTCGCGCCTTTGTTGAGCCAGTAATTGATCAATATCACGTTCAATCTCTTCGCCAACCGGACACAAGTTTTTTTCGATTAAGAATTTCATGACAAAACCTCTTCTAGCAGTTCTTTACGTGCCTTGATACCCTGCGCCTGACGCATGTCCGGTCCGGGTACTTGCACCACAACGCCGCCGGAAAAGCGGCTGGCCAGATAGCCCAATTCCGGCGGCATATTGTTGATGTCGAGGTTGGTAGCCATAACGGTCAATAATTTATCCCGTTCGTCATAACGTGAGTTGAGCAGGCGGAAGATGGTCTCTTTCGCCCAGGTCGTTGGGTTAACGCGGTCTATTTCGTCAATGCATAGCACTTTTGCCCGGCGCAGGTCGTCAATCGCATCCTCCACTGCCCGCACACCATGATCATCCCCAAATCGCTCACGAATTTCAGCCAGCAAGTCTGTCATCGTGCTGTATTTAGCCATCACTCGGACTAAGCGAAAGCCATTGGTGATGGCTTTAAGTAAATGGGTTTTACCAACCCCATAACCGCCGGTGAAAACCACAAACCCGTTCGGCGACTGGTTCATGGCCAGCAGTGAAGCAGCAACTTGTTTTGCTGTAATTTTTTCCGCGTTAACGCCGCTAGTCTTGAAATCCTCGATGCTCACCCACAGGTCACTTCCGCTCAAACCACAGTTCTGCTGGATGTAAGCGTCCATGCGCCCATCCTTGCAAACCGGGCAATGTGCCACTTCAAGTTTGCCCGAATACCAACCTGATTTGCTAGGTGTCTGCGGATCGGGAGGATTTTCCGGCAAGTCCAGCCATTTGACCTTTCCAACCGGTGAAGGGTAAGGCCCGCCGTCAATCACAAATACCATCATCACGCCGTGGCCGCCACAGTTATTGCACAGGTGCGGGTAGGGACCGCCGGCCATCGGAATGGCTTTTGGGTTGGATTTGTAAATTTCCAGTTCTCTCGGCCAGATGCGCGACCAGATTGTCATGGTTTTTCTCCGTACAGGTCTTCGTAGATTTGCTCCGGCGTGTATTTTTGGTCTTCAGACTGCTGCTGGGGATGATTTTTGCCATTGTGCCGCGGTTTGGGATGGCTCGACTGAAATCCTTCGCGTTTCCAGCGCTTGAGGATTGCCTCGACGTATTTCAGGTTGCGCGCTTCGTGAGTAATTGCCTCACGAAAAGCCGCACTGATCCAGTCGCGTGGGTAGTGATCTGCCAAATCGCCAATCCGTTCGGCGATGAGCGGTGTTAGCGCCCCAAAATTGGACTCATATTCGCGATAAAGACCGCCGATGTCCTGGTCAACATCGGTTTTTGGCTGTTGGGATTGCCCCGAATTCGGTGGACCGGGTGGTTTTTTTGGAATTTTTTCGCCCGCCTGCGTTATAGCAGCTGCAGCTGCTGATTCTGTTTCTGTTTCTGTTTCTGTTAATCTGTTTCTGTTAATCTGTGTAACGTTTCGTTTCATTTGCGTTACATCATTTGTAACGTTTTGTTTGGCTTCCGTTACATCATTGTTGGTATGATCTTCGGAATGAGTATCCGTTTCGTTGTAATATTGTTTCCGATGAGTACGTTCACGATACCTGCGCACCCGCTCGGATACATCACTCTTTTCCTGTCGCTTTTTAAAATTCACTACCAGCCAGCCATTGTTTGTTTTTTGTATTATTCCCGTGTTGGTCAGTTCGTTGAGGTCTTGTTCTAATTCGTCAGCCGGTAAACGCAGCAGCCAGGCCAGTTGTTTGGTATCGGGTAACAGGCCGGATTTATCCGCACATAATTTCCCGGCCAGTAAAAACAATTCGATGACCCGCCGCCACAGACGATCTGGTAAAACACCCATTTTCGGGTCATCAAGGATTTCTGTGTATAACTTAACCCAATAATCGCTCATGCTTATCTCCAGAATAATCCTGCCTGCCATACCCGTTCAATCTTCATTACTCTTGCACCGCGCAGCGCCCGGATGCGCTCTTCTAATGCCTGCTTGCGCGCTTCCAAATCTGCCATAACCCGTTCTATCTCTTCATCATCTTTGCAAATAAACCTCCCAGCTTTTCCGGAATATGCCCCAACCGGGACGTGATATTTAGTCACCAGACTTTCCAGCACCAAACGTGTTTTTCGTTCTGTGCTGGTTGTATATTCCCCAAAAGCCTGGATCGTCAGCGATTTCAAATCAATGGCGTTTTCCTCGCCAACATGCGCCGAAAGTATCTTCAAAATTTTCTGCTCATCCTGCTCACCAATTGAACCTGCCAGTTCTGCAAAATATTCCTCTGGTCTCATACTTCCTCGCTGTCGTGAATCACCGGTTCAACTTTTCCGATCGGAATAAATAGCATCTTGCGGCTGCGCCAGTAATAAGCGTGCATATCACCAGCCAATAATGCCGCTTCACGGTCATCGCGAACAACAAATGTTCGGTACGCAAACTGCTTTGGAAGTTTAGAGTGTGTATCAATCTCGATCATGTTTTGTCCTTGTAGGGGGCGGAAGTCGCTTATACCTGTAATTGCCGCAACGCGCCTCCGCCCCCGGGAGGTGGGGTTCACCGGATGAGGGGGGATCATCCGGCTATGTGGCGGGTCAGGATTCGAACCTGATTTGCTGGTCTGGTCTGCGGTCCCACCAGCAGGAAGCCCGCAGTTAGCAACTCTCCCGCGTGTTCCCACCACGCCGCCCGCCAGTATTGTTGTTTCGGTTAATAAGGTTCTGCATTATTGAACGATTCGACCGATTCGTTTAATACGCGTTCTGGACAATCCCATGTGTATTCGTTTGCATTCATTGAAAACCCCATACGTTCAAGTATTTTCCTGTCAACAAGGCCATCGTTGATGTAAGCAGCGTCTAAAGCCTTTTCAATTTCACAGGAATATTTATTTTCGGCCCATTGTTTTACACAACGCGTACAGTTTCTACTGCGCCATGCCAAGAATTGCGTACCGTTTGCGAACACGGATTGCTTTCTATTCATTCTTGTTTCCTTGTCAGCATGTGCCATTTTTAATCTCCTGCCGCTCGCGCTCCAATTCGGCTTCTTCGTTCTGCTTCTCAAGCGCGTTCGCGATTCGGTATAAAGCAACCGCAATTGCTTCCAATGCCCACTCGATGGCCAAATTACCATCCGTTCCGTGTGTATAATCAATTAATTTTTCGTTTAACTCGCGATCGATTTTCATCTCCGCCATCCTTCCGTCCAGAAGTCCCAGTCGCCTACAAAGGCGATGACCAACCCGATGATTGCGATCAGGATAAGTGCAGCCAGTTCGTTCATTGTTTCCTTCCTTGCCGGTTACGCTCTCCGGCTCGGCGTGCGAGGAGGACGCCGCCGACGCATGACAACCGATTTTGAGCTAACGATGGACAAAGTAAACCCCGTTCATCTTTTCGTACAATGCCATCACCATCTTCACATCGCTGATCTGGTACGCAATCAATTGATCCGCATCTAGCCCTGCCACCATGCTCCCATCAACATCAGGCGCAGCGTTTTCAATGCCGTACAACTTCGCTACCTGCTTTAAGGATTTGTATTTGTCGCTGCCCCAGTTGTAGATGATCATCATCAAATCTGTTATCGGCTCGGTGCGATACTTGGCCAGGTTGGGAATAAACGGCAGCTTTACGCCCAGCGCCATCGAACGCCGCATCAGGTAAGGCAAATCAAAGCCAAGAATGTTGTATCCCACACATGCCCCGCCGCATTCTTTGAAAAGTCTCCAGAACGTTTCCAGCATTTCTTTTTCTGAGTATGTGTTGGTGACAGCATCCGGATACACATCGTCGTTCAACATGACCTGAACCCATTCTCCGGTCGAGTAACCAATCGAAAGAATCCGTCCATAATCCGCATCCAGTGCCGCCTTCTCAATCATTTCCCGCTTCTTCTCTTCAATCGCAGCGGCTATTTTTTCCGGGTCTTTCAGGTTCGCCGGTGCGGCCGGCTCCGGCATGAGATCAATTACGCCCGGATTGAGAGTGGTTTCAATGTCAAAAAACAATCGTTTCATTGTCCGTTCTCCAACGGCAGTTCAATCTGCCCAATCTGTATCAGGTACTCGTATAATGCTGAGTTCGCTTCCTCAAAAGCAAACTTGTCGGTCGGCACATATACAGCATTCTCCGGCCGGTATAACGGCTTAAGCCATCTGTGCAGCGCTGCCGTCAATTGTTTATCCGTCTCGCGCAGCGATTCCTTCCCGCACAACCAGTTAAGAAACAACTTTCGCTTGTCCTTCGACATATAGATGTATTCCAACGTGGCCGCCACCTCTGAAATCATCTTCGCGCTTGCTTCCGGTAGTTTCTCCGCCGCTTCAAACAGATGACTTTTCAACTGTTCCGGCGGATAAGGACGTGCACCGTTGGTTTTCCCGCTCACAACGACCGGCTGCGGTTTGATGACCTCATCCGCTTCCTCCACTTCTGGTGCGTTCACCTCCCAGCCATCGGGTTCTTCCGCTTCGATGTAATCTTCATCTTCATCATCTTCGTCTGCCTGTATCCCGGTCGGCAAGGCGGCTATGGCCCTGCTGGCATCTACCACACCAGAGGCCAGCCGTAGAGCTTCGGCGTTCATGCCCAGCAGTTTCTGCTCGCTCCATAACGGATCGGCCTGGAACTGCACCAGCCATTTTTCCCGATAGGTGCGATTGCCGTTCTCATCCGGGCACATGATCTGCACTGGTTTGCGCTCCACAATCAACGGCACACCGGCCCAGCGGTGGCCGGTCAATTCCCACAATGCCAGCAGCTGCTCGCTGATGTTGATCGCATCGTAGATACTGGATGAGCGCAGTAAGACATACGCCAGCTCGCGTAGCTCGCGGATCACCAGTTTGACCCGGGTGATCGGCTTGCAGTACACGGGCAGTTGTCTGGTTTTGCCGTCCTTACCGGTGTAGGTCATGGTGTATTCCGGCGTGCTCTTGTCGTATTCCGCCGGCTCACCGGACGATAACCAGTACCCGTCCTTTGCCAGCACTTCACCGGTGCGCGGATCGGCTTTGAAAAGATAGTAATTTCTGGCCGGGTCCAATCCGGCCACCGTCCCGGCCCGCGCTACCATGCGTCCTTTGTTGTAGGCTTCATACCAGATGCTAACCTGGCGGTCAAAGTCGTTGAACGGAAAGACTACATTCAAGCGGCGCGGCTGCGGGCCGTAATATGACTCGAATTTTTCTTTCAAATCCGGCCGGCTGGCATCGAATTCCACACGGAAGTATGTCAAATCCCTGCCGGGTGATTTTTCACCTTTCGGCGCTCCCTTGCGGATAACGCCGATCTGTGGAAAAGCAAGCCCGCGGTCGGTCAATCCTGCAATTGGCATCTTACCCTCCGAATAACTCGTCAATCAATTCGTCTGCCGTCTTGCCAGACTGCGGCAGGTCTAAAATTTCCCACAAATTGGCGCGCGCTTCCCAAAGCTCTGCCTGTGATTCCTGCCGCCGGCGTTCGGCATACGCTTTGGTCACAAAGGTTGTGCCGCTGCACTTCCCGTCAACCGCGCGGGCGCACACCACTTCGACATAGGGCGGCTTGCCTTCTTCGACCCTGTAAAAGCTCATCAGGTGGCCCCAGCAAACCGCACAAACATAATGGTTTTGCACCCGGCTTGCTTCACCTGGGTCTAAATATTTTTGTCCACGATTTTCAACCATTTTTTCTCCTTTCGTGATATAATGAAATTACCTGGGTCCACTGTCCACGGTGGACTGAACCGCCCCCGCACAGGGCGGTTTTTTATTGCAGCTATTCGTATCCCCGGCGCTGCATATACCGGATTACCTGTTCAAGCGTCTTATCCTTTTCCCTTAGAAATGCCGTTACCTCCTCTCCAAAACGGTCTAAAATTACAATTCCGAACTTTCCTGCACTTGTCATGCAAATCAATCCTGTTCGCTGTGTTTGTGGGTTGTACATCTTCAATTCCCAGCCGTTCATGCACTCGCGGGCATAGATGGCATCAACGCCGTGGCGCATGACTGCGTGACTGGTCGTTTGCATCTGCTGGATGGCATTGACAAGCACAGGAATCATCAGCCAGGCCATGATAGCCAGCATGAGCAGGATCAGAATTACCGACATCCCCTTGACCGCGATAGCCATCACGCCACCTCCTCTGCCTCAATGGAGCGGCAGGTTTCGTCCACCACGTCTTCCCAAAGGTCGGAATTTCCGCCCGCCAGGGTGGCGACCCAATCAGGGACAATTGAGCGGTCAAATTCAGTGATGACGTAGCGGGCGGCATATATTAGAGCAGGGTGCGGGTCTGCACCTTCGATAGCGTCTTTCAAAAGAAACAGGATTTTTTCGAGTTCAGTCATTGGTTATTCCTTTTTCCGTACATCAGGTCGGCCAAACTTATCGCGGATTTCCAGATCGCCGTATTCAATGTTTCCAATCGGACGAATGCGGCCTTTGCGCTCGTCCTCGAAAACCTGCTTGACTTCATCAAAATCGGCAAACCGGTCGCGGCGTAAAATCTCCTCAACGAGTTCTTCATCGCCATCTCGCAATGCGCGCCGCAAGTCATACTCAGTACTCCAACTCATCGGCATAATCTTTTCTCCTTTCTACGGTCTTGTCTGCGCGCCTTCCCTTTCGAGTAAGCGCAAAATCGTTTGCAAAGCATGTATAGCAATTGCCAGCCGTCTGATTTTTTCCGTCTCCGTCACCTCCTTTTCCAGCAATGGCTCAATGGCCCGCAAAGCCCGGATGGCTTCTTCTGCGCTTCTATCACGCGCTTCTTTTGCGCCATTTGGCCATTCACGAGGTTTTGTCATGGATTTCCTCGACGATGGCGCGTTTCGTGGCTTCGCGCCGGTGGATGTAGCGGACAATTGAGCCAACGATCATCGGCGTACCGGTGGCAATAAACGCCAGCAGGGTCAGGAGCGCCGCCGGGATACTCAGTATCGCTACGCCAGCCAGTGTTACAGCGACACCGAAAGCCACAATCAGGCTCAGAAAACCCTCCGCGTACCCGCGCCGCTCCAGCCAGGCCACTAGTGCGTTGTAGCCGATGCCGAACAACAACAGCCCAAGCAAGACCGCCGTAATCACGCCGTAATCCAGCCGCATTTCGCATGTCATACGCGCTCCTGTACAATGGCTTCATGGATGGATTTGAGAGATTGTTTCACCTCGGATATGTGCGTAATCGCTTGGTTCAAAGCACTCCTGGCGGCGGTGAAGCCTTCCGGGTCGTGGGTGTATTCGCCATAATCCACCATCTTGCGCGCGGATTCAATGAGGTCTTCAATTGTGTTCAGGGATTGAATAATGGTTGTATTCATCTATTCCTCCTTCTTGACCTCTTCGCTCGCCAGCATTGCATCCGCCACCGAAATTGCCGGATTTGGTTGATAATAGCGGCGCGCCCACTCCTGGCGGATAAGCCGGCGGATGAACATAGACCGGTTGTCAATGAAATCGTCCGACATCATCCGGTCAATCATTTTCGCGTCTTCTTCTTCAATTCGCACATTCATGAATACGTCAGCCATCGAACCTCCTTATGGAACATTTATATTCATTTTGTAACAATATAACACAAATTGCTGTATTTTGTCAATATGGTTTTTTACTTGAAAAAGGATATAGTTTTGCGCTATTATTAGAAGGTAAACGAATTCGCGGCTTCGACCCAGACGGCCGGCACCTCAACCGATTTCCAAAACGAGAACAAATCGTTGGCATTCATAAACATAAATGGACGGATGATTACGAAGATTCCAATGCCTACGTTCCAAACGATATACCAAGCACCGAAATTTCAGCTGCCTTTTATGCCTTTTTGAATGAGTGCAATATCCGCTTTGATGGAACTTTTGTCCCACCACCTGTTTTTCAGCCAGGATTATTTTGAGTAGAGAAATGGTTACGATTAATTGTGAGAATATTCTCACCAGTTATCAAAAATACCTGAACGATAACATCATCTGTTATCCAGAAGGTAATTATATTGCCATCGAAACCCCCTACCTTTACTCCGATGGCGATATGATTTCCCTTTACGTTGAACGAAGAGGGGATGAATTATTTCTAACCGATTTAGGGGAAACGTTCAGGCATCTGGCAATTCACAACATCAACTGGAACACCAAAAAGATCCAATCTCTCCTCTACAAAATTCTACATAAAACCGGAGTGAGCAACAACCGCGGTGTTCTATCTATAAAAATTACAACAGAAGATGAGATAGCCCATTTGATTTCCGATTTAGTCCATGCCGTTCAACAAACGGAGAATTTGGTGTTTACCCTCAAGGACCATGTTCCAAAGTCATTTCGCGACGAAGTCGAAATATTTCTAATAGAAAGAGGTTACACCCCGGAAATCAATTATCAGATAGATGGTGAATCGGGTAACCAATGGCGGGTTCATTTCTTTGTTAACCACCGGAAAAATGTCTTGATTAGAGCCATTTCGGCATCAACAAAAGGCGGGGCAAGATATCAGGCTATATCCACCTACGCAATGTATGACGATATCAAGAAAAGACATCCTCAATTGCGGCGCGCCGCAATTCTGGACGACTCGAACATGGAAGTGTGGGAGCCTGAGAACATTAATTTAATCAATGCGGTATTGGATCTGAATTTGGTTTACTGGCAAGAGCGAGAGATACTTTCAGCACAGATCAATCTCCTGGAAGAAGATTGAGATTGAATTTATCTAAATCCTTTGTTCTAATAAGGAAAAACTCAATGGCAAAAGAAACACAGGTTGATCAGGTTAACATGGTTCTGAACTTGCTCAAAAAGGCAACCTCTGTTCAGACCGGCCCGGATATTTACTGTAACCATGCTCAAATTCATCTTTCGATCAACGATATGATCATTGATTTTTATCTCTTGACCCCCGAAATTGGCAATTACGCTCAGCCCAAAGCAACTCATGTTCAGCGAGTGATTATTCCGTTGAATATGGCTAAAGGCCTTGCCGGGGCTATCTTTGATACCGTTTCTCAGTTTGAACGTGAAACCGGCCTGACTTTGCTGGACACACGCGCCCAAAATCCACCTGAAACCATTCAGGAGTAATGGGATGAATATCTCGATTCAAGAATCACTGCAAATTCCAAAATATTTTTCATCTTTTCAAAAATCACCAGAAATTGTCTGGAAATCGGCCCTTTTGAAAACCAGTTCATCTGTTCTGTTGTCAATCGGAGCAATGAATAGTATGATGATAACAACGATGTTCAATGCTTCATCGAGCCGAGATTGGCGAATTATGACCGAGAAAAAGTCCCCTTTTGTTTATAACTCAGAAGACCCGGAAATTCTTGCTATGAGTGAGGAAGAAATTAGAGCCGAGGTCTTGGCTGCGTTTGGGGCCTGGGCCGATCGTGATGATATTACAGACGATTGGCTGGACGGTATTCGCCGCGGGTGGAGTGACCGGCTTGATGATCTCTATTCCGAACAATCAAAAGATTAAGATCTTTGATACGACTGTTTTCATTGATTATCTGAGAGGGCGTTCAGAAGTTATCCCTCTTATTCAAGATGTTCTGGATAGACGAATCAATCCCGCAATTTCGATCATTACAGTAGTGGAATTATGGGCCGGTGTAAAGGATGCAAAAGACGAAAAACGCCACAAGGCCTTATTGTCGCCATTCCGTCGAATTCAAATCCATTCGGCGATAGCCTATCGTGCCGGAGCAATGGCATATTCATTTTATAAAAATGGGGATAAAAGTATATCTCTACCGGACTTTATTATTGCTGCAACTGCGGAGTATTTGAAGGCAGATATCGTAACCAGAAACGGGAAACACTTTCAAAAACTTGCTTTGAAAGATGTCAACTTGATTCTTTATCAACTCAATTAGTTAAATGAACTTCAAGCCCTCCAATTTGTCCCGCTATGATCTGCTTGTGGATACTGAAACAAATGACCACATCCCTTGTCAATACCCTGAACCTTAAAATTTTCAAAAACGACCACAATTACATGACTGTACACGAAGGATGTGGACGAATTTTGGCGGATAGCTCAGTAGGTTAGAGCACATCCCTTACAAGGATGGGGTCGCAGGTTCGAGTCCTGTTCCGCCCACAAATGTGCACATCCTTCCCACTTTTGCAGGGATTGTGGCCGTTTACAACGAAAGGAGACCACATCCCTATGCTCTCGCTCATTCATTCCCTGCCAGGCTTCAAACTCTATTTAGTCACCCATTCCTATTCTCCCATCACCATCCATAACTACCTTTCTTCACTTACCATTTTTGCCAATTTCCTCAACGATCCGTCCGTCAGTCAAATCACTCAATCTGACATTCTGAATTTCTTCGAGCATCTCCGCGAGAATCACCGCTCCGAATCTACCATTCAGGCCTACTGGAAAATCATCCGTTCGTATTTCAACTGGGCATCAGATGAGTTTCATCTTCAAAGGCCGGATAATATCCCCATGCCGCAGCCCGCTCCAGCCCCTGTCTATCCGTTCAGTGTTGAGGAAATTCAGAAACTTACCAAAGCGTGTAAAACATCCCGAGATAAAGCGATCATTCTTCTGCTCCTGGATACCGGCCTCCGGGTTTCTGAAGCTGCTCGCCTGACCATCAAGGATGTTGATCTTGAAACCGGCATAATTCACGTGCGCCCCTGGCGTACCGGCAAGAAGTCCCGCCCGCGTATTGTCAAACTAGGCAACAGCACCCGCCGGGCGCTGTGGACTTACATTGCCAGTCGCAACCTTGATAACAACAACGCTCCTCTTATTGCTACCTGTGATGAAAAACCCCTGGACCGTTACGCGATTGGCAACATCATCGAGCGCATTGCCAAACGCGCCGGTGTTTTTAATTGCCACCCCCACCGATTTCGGCACACCTTTGCGATTTTCTACCTTCGCAACGGCGGCGATATTTTCACCCTGCAAGAATTACTCGGCCATGCCTCGCTGGACATGGTCAGGCTTTATCTTCGATTATCCTCCACTGACCTTGAGCAAACCCACCGCCGCGCTTCACCGGTTGATAACCTGCGCCTGTGATGCGTCATTTCGGACATTCCGGCCATGCCACGTCATCCGCTCGCTCAAACCGCTGCGGTATTTCACGCAACGCCTGTCTGTACTGTTGCCACGCCTCACGGCGCTTTTCATCGAGCGGCGCATCCGGCACTTGCGTCCAATCGCACTCCGCGAGCAGCCGATTGCGCTTTTGTCTGATGAGCGTCCATTTCGACCGCTCCGTGAGGCGAGGCTGCTCGTGTTTCGTACGGTTACTGAGTATTGTATTGTCATTTGTCACCTCCACTAGTTGATTCCATCAATCATGTATCTGTGCCACGATTGCGCTGTGTAAAAAACAATGCCGAATCTGGCTGGCGTAAATGCGAATGGTCCAGCACCTATGAAACTAGAAAGAGTGAAGCCGATATACAACTCTCCATTCAGAAACCAGTTGCTCCACTGCGTCCCGGATATGTAAAACCCCATCCAAAACAGAGTCGGTTGATGCCGCTGAGTGTCTATATTTTGAGTTACACTTCCGCCACCAATCCGGGTTCTCGAGATCAGCCTTTTGTCACCGATATACACATCACATAAACCGATCTCGACATAATTGTTATCGGTCCCGTCGTCCAAACGCCATACAATGTAGGAATTCCCGTCCGCGACGCTCTGAATCCCGAGAATACGTGGAGCACCAAGTGAGTTTCTGAACATAAAACTGCGCGCACCTTCACCCGGCTGAACCCGCAAGAATGTACCACCAGCAGTTGCCAGTGTCGGCGTCACAAACGGACTGCCTGCCCACGACCAGCCGGACGGCAGAGTTGTGCTGGTAAAATCGTGCGCCTCGCTGGCCGGCGCATACATTCTTATAGCATTTGCGTCCGGTATCCTGCCGGTAATCAAGCCAATGCGGTTTTCCGCCTGCAAGTCGCTCCACGCGCTAAATCTATCCGTACTCAGCGTTCCACTGGTGATTTTACTTGCGTCTAAATTCGGGATACGGGCAGTGTCAAACACGCCGCTGGTTACATCGCTAGCAGCGTGCTGATGACTGGACGGCGGGTAGGTAGACGGCTTATTTTGCACTCCGTCCCAATCTACACTCTCGGCGGCATCTACTACTCCGTCATTGTCTGTGTCGTAAATCGCCTTAAGCATATCGCCTCCGCCAGTTCCCCACTGCCAGCCACCGCTGGTGTAAATACCAATTTGATTGACATCGGTTGCAAACGCAATCATGCCGGCCTGTGGGTTTGGCGTAGCCTCAATCTGTGCTTTGGTTGCTTTGTAAAGTATTTGTGGTCGTCCAAATTGCTGGTCGTTAATCTTCATAGTCACCTCACAAAATCTCAAAACGCATCCAGTGCATGGTATGAACACTTTTGGATGTTGAGCCAATTACGGCATTACAAAACAGTCCGATATGGGTTGGCGTCAAAAATGTCAGATTATAGTTTTTCAAAATCATACAAAAAGCAACTCCATCATAAGAGATGCCAAAGTCCCACCCGTTGGATTTCTTTGTCACCATGAGGTACGGGTGAAAATACTGCATTCTTTCGTTTGTAACGGGATTGCTATTCCACGAAGTAAAATTATTCCAAAGCTCTACGTTTACATTCAACATATTGTTTTGGTGACTGCGATTATTGATAATCATGCAAATACGCCCGCTGTTCTGGTCATACAGGGCCACCCCAGAGGCAACCCAGTTGGACGCACTGCCCTGTGACATCGCAGACAACCCTACCTTTGCATAACAGCGCCAGTATCCAGACGGAATTGGCTTTGCTATAATACGAGCATTAATTCCACTTGTTCCCGCCAGAGTCGCGACTAGCGCGCTGTTTTGTACTGTATAACTATTACTGCCAAAGTTGAACGTTGTCCATTCCTGTGATAGCGGATTGTTAAACTCCTCGTTGTATTGCGAAATCGGCCAGTTTGACGGCGCGTCGATCCCGACATCGAAGTTACTGCTACTCCCGCCACCACTTCCGCCAACACTACTATTGTCAATCACAACGTTCAAGCCCTCTGCACCAGTCGCCGTGCTGTCTATATGCAGCGTTAATATATCTCCCTCGCTGACGTTGACCACATCCGGCACTGCACTTGTTACGCTGTTGCTTGCGTTGTACGCCAATGACGGCTTGCTGGTCGGATTGGTAAAAATCGTTGTGCCGTTCTTGCGAATATCAATCGTAGTCGTCCCGCTTGTGCCTAGTTGCTCTAACATCATAAAGATTTTGCGGATGGTCATGTCGCGCGGCGCAACGTACGAGCGAACAATTACACTGCTAGATTCAAGATGTCCATCCACGTACCAATGAATTCCCCCTCCCCCCCCAACGGCATCGCCCGGTGCAAATTTTGTCCCATCGAAGACCAACGTATTGCCCACAGTCAATCCATTGACGTCCACAGGATACCCGCCAATTTTCAAAGCATTGTTTGGCAGATCGGCTTCTGTATGCTTATGTGCCAGCGGAAAACGCAAATCCACAATATCTGTTGATTCTCGATTGATTACAATTGCATCCTGTTCAAATGCACGCCGTACCGCTGCCAATGGATATTTCATCCCAGCCGGTACAGCGGGTATATCGGCTAGTGTAATCGTCCCCCAATCTACCTGATTGCCACCGATCACCTGGATATTACCTGTGTTATCAATGCCGATCAGGTAATACATTTCTTTGTTGTTAGCCGGTGATGGATACCCAGCAAAATCAATTACTTTTGGTACAGGCTTGCCATACGGATTGGTATCCGCAATTAATTTGTACTGACTATCAAGCCACACAACACCGGGATAGATAATGACCTTCAATCCCTGATATGGCCACACTGCCAGCGGCATAAATTGCTGCAACTGCACTTTGACCACATCCGTACCGCCAAGTGATCCTGCTCCCATAAATTCATGCATCGCCGCATGAGCCGCAACACCCGGTATGTATTCCTGCTTGCCAGTTATATCCCGTTGACTGATGACGCGCAAAATGTTGGTTTGAATCGGATCATAACCCACCCAGACATTCAAATCATGGATTGGCGGGACACTGGTACAGACCGCAATGGTAACCGTATCAGCAACCCGCACATATACCAGCCCTGCGCCGGCAATGACCCTGCCAGAGCCATCTCCAAGTCTTGCCGGATAAACAGTAATGGCATCCTGTTTGTTTTCGGCCAGCTTTGCCAGCGCATCACGCAAATCGGACATCAATCCTCCTTCGGCACAGGACAGACATTCCACAGTTCAACAGTTTGCAATTCGATTTTGTAACGGCCCTGCCGCCAGACATAAATGAATTGATTCATAAAGATTTGACCTGGATTATTGATACCAAAAACCGCATCCACGTTGTTGTTCCCATTACGCCCATTCACATAACTTATTTTCCCTTTTTCCCATAGCCATTTTGGAGTAGCAAATGGGTTTTCAGTTAATTCAACTAGCCATAGATCTGTCCAGCCCAACCAGTCCGCAAGCAATTTGCCTCTGACTGAATTGAAGCTTTTGTCAACTGGCCGATATGCAAATACATGCTGTTCGATTATTAACGGTACATTCAGTAATTCAACTCCACCGATCCAAATCAATAAATCGCATTCCCAAGAGTAATTTGGTGAAGCCATACCATTTTTAGCATAAGCCCAAATGCCTGCCCCAAAATATCCCCATGAGAATTCGGGATTAACAATAGTCCAATCGTCCCAAAAATGATTCACTCTTACCCATCCATAAGGCGTGCTGCTTGGCCGTAGTAAATCTGCCTCGATCTCTACCCCAACATACGCAATCTCAGCAGCTGCCGGCGGTTGAAATGTGCCGGTACGGTATCTTAAATCTGTGACCGTATCTTTCAAACCGGTTGCCACTCGCTGTCCGGCACTGTTGTAAGCATAGATGTTGTAAAATGCGTTTTCGTTCGTTTCCTCCCAAACATTGGTAACACTATTCAATTTCAAAAACCGCCCTCGAATACCCCAAACTGTTTTGTTGTCATGGCTGTTCGAACGAATTACAGCCCTGATCGGTATATTGACGCGATAAGCGCTGTTCCCAACCAGCGTGTAAAACAACGACCAGATAAACGGACCATTGGCCGGAGCATTTACCGGACAGGTTGCGCCTTCCTCGGGTGGCAGCGGGTCATCACCTGGTATCAGAGGCGGCGAAAATCGCCCCGGCGTCAATGCCGGCCAGGTGGGTAACTCAAAATCCGGCAAAGAAAATTCAGGTGTGCCAACAATCGGTGTCGCAGGCACAATAATATTTTGAGCAATGCTTGGAAAAACTTCGGGTTCAGCAAAAACCGTTTGCTTCAATATTCCATTTGAAAAACTATATTCAACACGATATGGAATTACATTGCCAGAAAAAGTTATCTTCGCCGGTGTATCCGCTTCATTTATTACTAGAGATAAAAATCCAAACGGCACTAAACTAATTAACTTATTTTGGCTTACAAGATGAAATGTAAAATCATGCAACCGTTTCTCACGAGCAAATAGCAAACCGGCCGTTTCCAAAGCATTTTGATTGCTGCTAAATAGCAATCCCTCTTTACTGAGTATCTGACCGAAACGCCCAAAAACTTTACCGGGTGATTTAGCCAGAATTGGCTCATTGTTTTGACCAATACCGGAAACTTCATATTGCGCCACATTCGTACTTCGGATTGAAACCTCAACAGACTCATAGTCGTCTTTTGAAAGCGACATGATAATCGGAATATTTGTTCTTGCGGCAGCAGTCCGCAAGTTAGGATGGACCTGCACCAGAAAACGATTGTACGAATCGCAAAACGGCGTGGCCAGAATGCTTTCTTCGGCAATCAATTTGATTTGCTGCCACAAGTTTCCCACCGCTCTGAATGCCGGCGCAATTCGTGTATCACCACTCAGTATCACATCCGCGCAATTGGGCAGAGTGCTGCGCCAATACAGCAAATGCCAGATCATTTTGTCAACCGTCAGCCCCTGCATTTGCGTCCACTGTGCCGGCTGATTGCTCGTATTTTCCACACCAGTTGGAAACGCCATCGTGCGGTTCAACCAGTACTGCGCACCCTTGACGACCAGCCGGCTTTGACCGCCGTGCGCGTCAACCACGCATTCTTTTTCATCTAACCAGCCCACCGCCAGGATATTCTCCGCGCCGCTAACCGCACCAATGGGTTGCGGATAGTCCTCGCAGAACAATATAACTTTCAGGTAGTCACGCACGTTTGCGGTAAGCGCTTTTGGCAACGAGAAAGAAAATTCATAACCGCCCTGATCCAAACTGCCCGTCAAATCTTCTAACTGCACTTCAACCAAGAAATTAGAACTGTCGTCGTATGCATAAATTGTTCGATAACTTGTACTGCTTTTGTTATTGGCCGCCGTGGCGGTGCAACGCAAAACAATTCGCCCCGGCGCTGTAACAGTCAACGTTGGCGTTGCCGTGTTCGCGTTCGTTAGCGTTCCATTACCGCTCACAATTCCCCAGGAATACTGAGTAATCGTGCTGCCAAATACCCATGACTGTGATGCGTTTAGATTGATATTTACTGCACCATTCCATTTCACCACTCGATCGGTTCCCATCACCACAATCGGATTGAAGTTTGTGTGCTGATCGCTGTACGGAATGTCGTAATCCATGTATGGCGTTTCGCCTACCACGCGTAAATGCCGCGGCCAGATGGAAAATTCGTCAATAACGGTTAGATAAAGACCGTTTTGCCAAGCGATCTCGGACGTTTCGCCGATATAAGCAACCGTGCTTGTCCACGACTTTCGCACCCTGGCCAATCCCCTGTCAGATGCGCCGGCTGTTGATCCTATCAATACAGTCATGCCTGGCAACACATTAGACAAGTTGCCACTGGCATTGTTGTAACTGACTTGTGCGACTGGTTCATTATTAGGAAATGTTTGATTAACTCGACAGCTAAACACCGTCGTTGGCCGGTCGATGATTGCAAACACTTTTGTAGCCAGCCCATCCGATCGAAGAATTTGCAGTTCTTGAGGTGTCAAAGCGCGGCTCATAGTTGCACCAAGTGAGTAAACGTGACAGTTAGTTCAAGACGATCGCGACGCTTTGATGCGTCACGTTCTTCCTCATCAGGCCAGTGCATGATGGCTTGGTAATCAGCATAAACATCGTTATTGTTAAGAGTGCGAATATACACCTGCGCCGAAGCGCCCGAGCAAAACGATTTCAACTGTTGCCGTTGTTCAGACGTCAACAACGAAAATATCCATTGACAAGACGGATATCCACGTCCATACGCCCGCCCGCTAGCCGCCATAACTGTTTCAGCATAATCGCGAAACACTGCGCGCGGCACTGGCAGCGGCACAGACAAATTTTCAATATTGGTCATGTTGGCTTGTGTCGTCCCAATCCTGAAATCCGCCATATCAACCCTCCAGCGCGCGTGTCAACGCTCTATCCCGCCGAGCCAGTAGTCGTTCTACTTCTCGTATGATTTGGTTTAACGTAAGATTGCTGGTTTCAACGCGCATGTTAATAACTTTATCGCCTCTCCCATACGAATTATCTGCAAGCATTGATTTTGTCAACGAATTTGGAACAATAGTTCCACTTACGCCCGGGACAAACAATTCCGGTCCCTGCTCCCCAACAATGTACGGCCGCCAGGCATCGACCAATCCACCAGTCGCGCGTCTTTGCGGTTTGGTGTCTAGAAATCCTTTGACTTGTTGCTCCAGCCAGGCTTTATAGCGCGCCGTTAATTCCGCTCCAGTTTTCTGCAACAATGCCTGATCATTCAATGCCAGCATCCGCAAAACATTGAGTCTGTTTTGCTCAGCATTACGTAATTGCTGCAGTTCGTTCTGATATTGTTTGTCAAACTGTTGCAACCGTCTTCTTTGCTGTTCATCCAAACGTTTCAATTCCTCTGCGCGCTGTATATCTAATTGAGCCATGCGTTGCCGCTGTTGCTCTACTAAATCGTTTAGTTGCAAACGATAATCTTCTAGTCTGCGCTGCCGCTGTGCAGCGAATTGACTTTCCATCTCTTGAATTTGTCTGGCAAAATCTTCCGAGCGGCGCGCAGCCTGTATCCGGTACGATTCTTCTTCCTCTTGACGTTGTCGTTCGTAAGCCCGCTTTTCGCGAACAATTCCCAGCGCGTCGCGGTTCTCGATCAACTCCTGCAAGCGCTCATCATGCTCAGCGCGCATTTGACGCAACCGCCGTTGATGATCCTCTTCCGCCCGTTGCACATCAACGCGGTAATTCTGAGATAACTTGAGACGGTTTTGATAATAATCCTGCTCCGCTTGCCGTTCCGTTCGAGCAAAATCGCGCATCAATCGCGCACGCTGTTCAGCGAATTGAGCAATGAGAGATTTGCGATTGTTCTCATAATTGCGTTCGATTTCTACCCGCTGCGCAGCGAATTCAGCAATGATCTGATTGCGTTCCGCTTGTGCTTTCCGTTCATACTCAGTACGCTGCTGCTGGGCTTGTTCATAAGCGGCAAACGCGTCCAATTGTTGTTGGGTTGCAAGCGCATCACGTTGTGCCGCTTCGGCATGTTTCTCAACTACTCCTGCTAGCCGGCCGATCGTCATTGCCCATTGCTGGCCACGTTCTTCAGAGCCAAACAAACCATAACGCCCGGAGTAGTAAGCCGCAATTGTGGCCAACTGACCTGGCGCCGCTTGTAGATTGCGCTGTGCGCCGAAATCTGTGCGCGATAATGCGCTGTAACCGGCAACCGCGCCGGCGCCCACGAGGGCAGTCACACCGACATAAGGGTTGAGCAATGCTCCCCCAGCGCTGCCTAAACTTCCAAGCAGCGCCGGTATATTCAGGGCTTTTGTGACGCCAATTAGCATCGTAATTTGTCCAGCTAACTGCGCTAGTCCCCCAACAGCAACCAGACCGCCTCCAAGCATCAGACCAGCTTTGATTAATTCGGGGTTGCGCTCAACCAAATCAGCAATCTTGGCAACCAGATCGGCGGCTGTACGCAATGCTGGAAGAAGCTCACTTGTGGCTACCGCGCCAATCCGCATAAAGGATTGTTGAATATCCATTTGCGCTTGCTTCCAGGCAAATGCAACTGTATCAAATGGCGAAGCGGTTTGCAGATATGACTGCATCGAGCTGGTTATTGGCGACAATATACCCCGTCCAAAACGTTCAAACGCTCCGCCTATGCGGTCCAGCTTTTCGCCGACATCACGCAGGTTGAATAGATTATCGCGAATATCTCGTGAACTGTTTGCCATGCCGCGCAGAGTGACTTGAGCACGCTGGGCTTTCTGATCCAAATCTATAAGTTCATGGGTAACGTTTTGCAATTCTGCTTCAAGCGCTGTAATGTCCTTACCAACCGCTTGGTGCAGCTTCATAGTTTCGCGCAGGTTCTGGATACGTTTCTGGAGTTCCTCCGCACGAGACTGCAATTTTTTGAAATCTTCTTGCGCTTTGGATGCATCTGAACCAAAGATTAGCAAAAGTTTTAGTTGCTTTTCATCCATAATTCACCACGCCCTGGTTAATTCGATTGCTTCGCATCTAATTGATCCTTTCGCAATTTTTCGCCAACCGCTTTTAGCCTTAATACAGCCCTCAGCAGGTCGTCTGGTTGGCTGAGTATGGTATTGATATCCCATTTCCATTCAACTGCCTCCAAAACGAACAAGATGTCCAAAGCTCGGTAAAGAACAGAAGTGGGGATTTCCCCCAAACCAAACGATTCGTCTGGAAAATCCCCAGCAGCTGTTGAACAATAAAATCGTTCTAATTGTCTGACAACATCTAATCTTTTTTTTCGCCGTCACGCTCTTCTGGCAACTGCAATGCCCAGCCGGGATTTTCCTCAAGTACGGCTTCCAGCCACCTTTCGCCGATTTCATAAGGCAATTCGCAGAATTCTAAAGGTGTTAAGGTTTCAATAGATTTTGTTTCGCCATTCCGCTCAATTTCGCCTTGCGTGCAGGCGATGCAGCGCGGATAGATCATTACTGCGACAGCCTGCTCAACTTCACTTCGATAGTTTGCCTCGGCTGCTTTGGCGGCCAGCATTCCGCGCCGCATCGCATCACTTACAGTGGCATGGCGGATAGTCAAACGCGCCGTTACGCCTTCAGCGCTCAATTCCAGATTTCTCATCCGGCAACCTCGCGCAGCACGACAATTACATCATTATTGGCCGGCGCAGTTGAAAAAGTAATTCCGGTAACCGTCTTGGTCAATCCGGTAGTAACTTCCGCACCGTTTTTCCAAACCTTGATGCCATCCGTAGAAACCGCCGGGAAGTTGGCCGGAAAATTGAAGACCGTCGTTGTGCCATCACCCAGATAAGATGCAATTCGCAGGGGGTAATTGCTCCAGACTTCAAGTATTTGCGCTTCTAAAAAACCTTCGGTATTGTTTGAGAAAGCCACCCCCCACAAATGCTTTTTCACCCGATTTGGGGCAACCTGATACTGAGTAATGGCTTTATCTGCACCCATACCGGGCAATTTGCGTACCACTTGGGCGGATGGAATGATGAAACTATGCCAGTAGGTTTTACCAGTCTCAAGACCCTTTGCAGCCTGGTACAGCAACAAGGCTACGCGCGGTTCAAAACCCTGCTTGTCGGTTGCAATGCCGATTACAGTTGTTTCACCCACCGTAGCCACTTTTGTGCCGTCTAACAGTGCAGCCAACACCGGATCAGCTGCTTCCACATTTAGCCGCGCATCTGCACCTTCCTGAGGCGGCAAATATACAACCTGAGTGATGCCGTCTTCACCCAATCCGGTCAGCTTGCGCGCATCTGGAATGGTCAGGTCAAATGCAGTTGACCCCTTGAACTGGATGCCCTCATAAGCCGTTGCACCGCTGGCTTTCGGATACCCGTTCGCATTCAATTCAAACACGCTCGCATAACGCAGTCCATAATTTAGAGTTTTCTCAGTTGGCGCTGCCATATTCTTTTACTCCTTCTTGTTCCTGGGTCAGAATTTCAATCACCGGTCGAATATAACCGGCACAATCGCAGAAATACTTGATTTTCCCGTCAATATGATTGGGCGAAAGCGTTTTTCCGCAGATCGGACAAGATCTTTCATCCGTTTTTATTTTGCTCATGTTGCCTCCCGCATAAAAACATTACCGTCGTAGACAATTGCCGACCAACCTGCCGAGTGCTTCGCCCAAACCCGGCTAGCACTCTCTACCTTGATCGCTTCTACAACTACTTGCGATCCTTGCCGCAAATCACCAACTCGGGCAAATGACACTGCGGGATTTTGACGAACATTGAGTGTTGGTACAACAACTTGTAACCTGATTGATTTATCCATGTTCAGGACACTTTCATCATTCGCTTTATAACGCTCATACAACTGTTTAGCCGTACCGTTGAACCAGTTAAGGTCAATCTGCTTACTGGACACACCATACTGTTTTCCATTACCACGCTCGGTATACTGCCAAAACAGCCAGTTATCCCACGGTTTTGGCACTGTTGGCTTCGCTACGCCATAATGAGCGATCCACAGCGGATACTTCTTCCACACCTCCAGCGGGTTGCCGTACTCATTCCAATAACCTGGAGAGGTGTAGATCATGCACACCTTGCCCGTCAGCATCTCAATAGTTTCCACAAAAACATTGAGCGCAACGGCAGCCATTTGGCGGCTTGGCGCATTTTTCCGCTCTTCAAAATCTATGACAGGTTCGAGGTCGGGAGGATAATCTTTCACCAGTGCTGCAAAGTAACGCGCCTGCTGCGCGGCCGGCATGCTCCAGTCTAGGTAGTGATACATTCCAACAAGCAAGCCGGCCTGCTTGGCGGCTTGATAATTCTCAGCAAATCTTCGGTCTGTCCAGTTCGCCTGGGATGCCTTGAGGATGACAAAGCAAGCGCCTGCTGCGCGCATATCGTCAAAATTCACATCGCCTTGCCAATGGCTTACGTCGCAGCCCAACGCTCTATCCATCATACCAATCCTCGTCCCTCGAAATCATTGCTGACAAAATGCATGCAGCGATTGGCGCGCCAACAAAAATTATCATCAGGACAAATACGATCACAAACCCGACCGCTAAAATCATGCTCATTTCACCACCTGCAAAATTTGCGTAACCAGCCAAATGAGTACCGTTGATCCAAGTATTCCACCCAACCAAGCCATTAACCGGTTGGACTGGTCTAGTTTGGCAACGACCTGCGTTAAATTATCCAGCCGTCGGTCATGCTCTTCGATTTTTCTCCAGGCAGCATCAATTTTATTGTCCATCAGCGGATGTGAACCGGCTTCATAGGTTTCAAGTTTTCTCACCCGCGCCTCGATGTCCCTGAGCATGACTTTAATCTCCGCTACATCCGCAGCAACCTGATCAAGGCGGGACGATAAGCCCGATATTTGTCGCTGAAGACTTGTATTGCTGACACGCTCTTCAGCCGCCGTCATCATCAACCTCGTGCTACGCTGCGTGCGGCATCGTAAATGCCGCTGGCCACTAAACCCAATGCCAAACCATAAATTGCTGCGCCGAACCAGTCTGTAAACGTGGCAAGCGGAAGAACGCTGTATTGATATAAAACGCCCAGCGTTATACCAACCAGCATACTCAGTATTTGCAGTTGTTTTCCTTTCACACCCAGCCGCTTCGACCACTCCACCAGTCCAAGCACAATCAAAACTAATGGGATTCCATTAACCATTGATTCGCTGATAATTTCCATGTTTTCACCTCATTCAAATTCCGCAACAGCCAACGAGCGAATAACCGTTACGGCTAGACGAAATTCAACACCAAGATAGTTCTGTCCAGCGTAACTCAAGACCTGAATACCGCCATCACCAAGCCAAACCGCTCTTTTCACCCACGGCAAAGCCGAATCTTTTGACCCATTTCCTAAAAGCGGATGAGATAAAAATGTATTTCTGACTTTCTCCAAAAATGGCTCAACCGCTTTTTCTGCTTCGCCGTCAATACCTTGCAAAACTGGTTTGACATACAAGCGCATCAACCAGGTGCGAGTCTCTTCCACAAAAGTATCCGATGTTTGATTAACGGTTGCCGGGCCGGCAAAGGTGCAAAACGCCGGCAGGTCTGAATCGGCTAACGTCTGCGGCGCCCAAACATATGCCCGCCTGATACCAGTAATACCACTTTGTATTTCCGCCAATCGCTGTCGAATGCTGTTCATAGCACAACACGCTTGTAAGGTTTCAACATAGCAACCACACGCTCTGGAAATGCTTTCGTGTACTGCAACATGCCTAATTCGGCAACACCAATACTATCGCTCAAACCGGATTTCACCTCTTTGTAAAACCGCACACTTAGCAGTGTAGCCACGTTGACCAGATCGTCCGGCAAAGGCGAAAAGCCGCCAGTAAAAGATAGGTTTACCTGAACCTGACCGCGTCCGTCCACGCCGTTCCAGGATACCGACATGCCGAAGATTTCGGCTTTATTCGCGTCTAATTCGCGCCAGTTTTCGTGAGCAGAATACCGATAGGCTAGATAAGACACATTCTCAACGACCGGCTTTGGCGGCCAACACCATAAAACCCCATCGGAAACATACCCACGTAGCACAACATTGGACAGCGTTTCTTTGATGAAATAATTATCCATGCCGCTGCAATAGCGGTCGATCGCCCGGCTTGCTTGGGTAATCAACTCTGCTAGCAGCGCATCATCCGCGTTTTCGACGCTTCCGAGCGCTCGTTTCACTGCCGCCAAAGTTGTGTAATCCGCCATCGTTTATCTCTTCATACTCAGTATCTGGGGTAATCTCACCGGATTGCAGCAGATCGTTGGCTATATCTTCCGGCAATTCAATCCGGCCGTTTTCAACGTAGGCGATAAACATACCCCTGCTGACGCTGAATAAATTTCCCAAAACTTGATACTTCATAAACTTCCCTGTTCAGGGAGGGGGCTTCTGCTGGCCCCCTCCCTTGAAATGAAGAAGTTAGGCATTACCAATATTGGTAATGATCCCAATCGAGGGCGGGAAGTAGTGGGCGAAAACGCCATCAAAATACACGCCGCTCTCGTACTTCCGGGTGCGCTGCGGCCATTCGATCTGGTAATAGTCCTGGCGCAAGCGCATCTCCATCACGTTTGGCACGCCGTTGATCGGGTACGGCAGCTGCTCAGTAACCGCCACCAGCGTACCAGGCGGCAGGTTGGGATGAATCTCCAGCGGCACTTCCGGCGCCACGCCCATTGCAAAGCGGTTCAGCAGGCTTTTCACCCGCATTCCCGCAGTAAATTCCATACCCGTGACGTACGGAATCTGTGCGGCCGATGCGGTTAGAACCTTCTTGGTGATGTTGTCCGCTTCCTGCGCATTCACGTAGATACGAGTCGGCGACAGTTTGTAGTTATCCCACATCCAGCGGAACATTTCGTTGATCTCGACAATGCCACCATCACCAGATGCTGTTAGCCCGGTTCCACTACCAACCGTTCCGGTTGGCATACTCTTGATATACGCCCCAGAACCGCTAGTCCAAGCCTGGTACAAAATACCATCGTAACTGAGTAAATTGCGCGAATTATCAGACGTAATCGCGCTGGCATTCTGACGACCAGTAGTAACCAGGCTGGTCAGCACAACGCTGTTAACAGTGGTGATTGCCTGCAGCACTTCGTTGCCGCTGGTGCCGACGTACCAAGCGTAAGCCACTGCGCCCGGAACAACCGGCGTGCTGGCTTTGATCACATTCGTTGAACCGCTCAGCGCACCGGTGCTGGTGGCGTTGGATTTGTTAGACGACCCGCCACCATAGGTAAACGGCGAACCACCGCTGGCGGGAGTTACGCTAACCTGTCCAACTACCCCACCACTCAGTGAAGACGCCAGATACCCATACAGCGTCAGCGCCACAACAATCACGTTGTATGTGCCGGCGCTGATTGAACCGCCCGTGTTTTCCGTGGTCACAGTCGGCGCAGTCGGCGTCCCCAGCGAAACCGAGTAATTCCCGCCCAGGTCGGCCAGTTCTTCCTCAATCATCGTTGCCCAAAGCAGGCGCTGTGCCTGAGTTGCGCGGATATCCTCAAAGCCCATTGCAGCACGTTCGGCTTCAAAAGTGATGCTGTCCTCAAGCCCTAAGGTACGATAGGGTGCGCTCTTGTCCTGAACATCGGTAGTAACTACACCATTGCGTTCACCTTCCGGCACAAAGCCACGCAAGCCGGCCGTGTTGATACCCACCACTGCTTTCCAATTGGTTGACGTTCCGCCACCACCGGAAACACGCGGCGTCCGGTTGCGGATTGGGGTCAAGACCGGGAAAAGATTCTTTGCAGGCGCTTGCAGGTCGTAAGCCACCAGCCCGGTCGCCTGGGTGACGCCGGCTTTTTTCAGCGCATCAGCCGGCATCGGTTTGTTGAGTGCCTTGTAAAATTCGGCAATCGCTTCACGAGTTAATTGCGAAAGATTTTC
>FMSI01021508.1_pt1 | contig 29157 bp, 26 predicted proteins | sample 1504471 | NCBI WGS metagenome assembly FMSI01 (sample SAMEA4475357, study PRJEB15587) | soil metagenome | biome: Soil; feature: Field | place: India | collected 2015-03-11 | depth 0 m
CTGCCGCGCATGGATGAAATCCCCACCGATGTGGATATCACCCGCTGGTCGCGCTATTGGCAGGAGGCCTTCTACGGCGTGGTTGTCCGCATGGCGATCCTGGCTCTCGTGCTGGGTGCGATGGAGTAATACGATCATCTTGGGCTCTGGAAGCCGATTTTCGGTTTCCAGAGCCTCATCCTGAGGAAAAGGAGAGGCAACATGCAAACCTATCTACGTGGTCGAGACCTCATTGGCGATCTGGATTTCTCGAAAGAAGAAGTCGAAACTGTTCTGGATGTTGCATTTGACCTGAAGCGCAAGCGTGCGTTGGGTGAACCTACGCCCTATCTGCGCGACAAGGTGCTGGCGATGCTGTTCTTCTTCAGCAGCACGCGCACGCGCGGTTCGTTTGAAGCGGGTATGGCTCACCTAGGTGGTCATGCTGCGTTCATCGAAAGCCGCACCACCCAGATTGCCCATGGCGATACCCCTAAGGAAATTGGAGAAATCTTCGGTCGCTATTTCGATGGTATCGCCATTCGCCATGTGGAGTGGGGCGTCGGGAATAAGTACATCAACGAGGTAGCCAAATATTCCCGCGTGCCCGTGCTCAACATGCAGTGCGATATTTATCACCCCTTCCAGTGCTTGGCTGACTTGATGACCATTTTCGAAAAGAAGGGGCGCGATTTACGCCGCAAGAAGATGGTGGTGTCATGGGCTTATGCGGCATCCTATCAGAAGCCGATCTCGGTGCCCCAGTCGTTGATCTTGCAAATGCCGCGTTTCGGCTTGGACATCGTGCTGGCGCATCCGCCCGAGTTCCGCCTGATGCCGGAGATCATGGATATGGCGCGTGAGCAGGCACGCAAGTATGGGACGGGCTTCGAGGTCGTGGATGATATGGATGAGGCCTTCAAGGATGCAGATATTATCTACGCCAAATCCTGGGGTGCTCTGGTGCACACCACCGACACCGAAGAAGGTGCGCGCTTGCTGCAGAAATACTCGAACTGGATCACCGATGAGCGCCGCATGGCGTTGGCGAAACCGGACGCCATCTACATGCACCCGCTGCCGGCAGATCGCAATATCGAGGTCACCGATGGCGTGATGGATGGCCCGCAGTCGGTGGTCTATGATGAGGCGGAGAACCGCATGCATGCCCAGATGGCTGTGATGGCCCTGACGATGGCCTAAAGCAAATTCTCGCGATTGAGGTGAATGAGGTATGGAACGTAAAGGTGTAGCGGTAGTTGCAGTTGGTGGCAATTCGCTGATCAAGGACCCACAGCATCAGACGGTGAAGGATCAATACGAAGCCGGCGCCGAGTCCATGCACCACATTGCGGGCATGATTGCCGAGGGGTGGGATGTGGTTGTCACCCATGGGAATGGTCCGCAGGTAGGGTTTGTGCTGCGTCGCTCCGAATTAGCCCGGCATGAGTTGCATGAGGTGCCGTTGGACGTGTGCGGTGCCGATACTCAGGGTGCGATTGGCTATATGTTCACCCAGGCGCTGTATAACGAATTTCTGCGCCGAGGGATGAACAAGAAAGCCGTGGCGGTGGTTACCCAGACCGTGGTGGATCGCAATGACCCGGCGTTCAAGAATCCCACCAAGCCGATTGGGTCGTTCATGGACGAAAAGACGGCCAAAGAACGCGCCGAGAAGGAAGGCTGGGTGGTGGTGGAAGATGCCGGGCGCGGTTGGCGGCGTGTGGTGCCTTCCCCCAATCCGATTGACATTGTGGAAGCCCCGGCGATCCGCACCCTAATTGATGCCGGTTTTGTGGTGGTGGGTGTCGGCGGCGGTGGTATCCCGGTGGTGCGCACCGAGACGGGTGAACTGGTTGGGGTTGAAGCGGTGATTGATAAGGACTTCGGTTCGGCGTTGCTGGCTACGATGATCAAAGCCGATGTCTTTATCATCAGCACCGCGGTTGAGAAGGTGGCGTTGAACTACAACAAGCCCAACCAGGTCTGGCTGGATAAGATGACCGTGGCCGAAGCCAAGGCCTACATGGCCGAGGGGCACTTTGCCAAGGGCTCGATGCTGCCCAAGATTCAGGCCTGCATCCGCTTCCTGGAGAATGGTGGTAAGAAAGCCATTATCACCAATCCGGAGAACCTGACGCGGGCGTTGCGGGGCGAAACCGGCACTCTGATTGTGCCTTAATTCACGTGCCTTGTCATTGGGAAGGGTGATTTTTCACCCTTCCCAAGCACCAACTGCGACGATCTGACCAAAGTTATCGGTTAAAATACGAGCAATTGGCGTCTTAGGGGTGGAGTAAATCTACGCTGAACCTTTCAAAGAAAGGAGGTGAGGCACCAGAAGCACATTAGGCAGAAAATTGCCGTTCGTTAAGTAGTTTCTGCATCACTGCTGTCCATTCCAAGACTCTGATTGCTCATTGTAAGGAGGAGGAAGAAAATGAAACGCACGTGGTTTGTCCTGAGTGTTCTGTTGGTTTTGGCGGTCGTGTTGGCGGCCTGCCAACCGGCAGCGACCCCTGCGCCAACGACGGCGCCAACGCAACCCCCTGCTGAACCCACAAAACCTGCCGAACCGACCAAAGCACCTGAGGCAACCCAACCGGCACAACCGCAGGAGTTCGTCTTTGGAATGTTGCTGGTAGGGCCCTACAATGATCACGGTTGGAGCGAGGCCCACTACAACGCCGGCCTCTATGTTGAGCAGAAGGTGCCCGGTGCAAAGATGGTGTATATTGACAAGGTCAACTCGGCTGATCGCCCTGGCACGACGCCCGAGCAACTGGCTGAGGACCTGGTTTCCAAAGGCGCGAAATTGGTGATCTTCAACTCCGATGATATGAAGGATGGTGCTGAAGCGTTTGCCAAGAACCATCCAGACATCATTGTCATCCATGCGTCGGGTGATGGCGCCTGGAAAGAAGGCAAGAACTATCGCGATTTGCCCAACCTGGGCAACGTGATGGGGCGCATGGAATACGGTAAGATGATCGCCGGATGTGCAGCAGCGCTGACCACCAAGACCGGCCAGATCGGTTATTTGGGTCCGCTCATCAACGATGAAACCCGCCGCCTGGCTGCGGCAGCCTATCTGGGTGCTCGTTACTGCTGGAGCCAGTACCTGCAGAAGGATCCGGCGCAGTTGAAGTTCAAGGTGACCTGGATTGGCTTCTGGTTCAACATCCCCGGCGTGACCTCAGACCCGACCCAGGTTGCGGATGATTTCTTCAACAGCGGCTATGATGTGGTTATCTCGGGTATTGACACGACCGAGGCATTAGCCGAGGCGAAGAAATTCCGCGGTCAGGGCAAAGAAGTATGGGCAATCCCCTACGATTACATTGGCGCTTGTGAAGAGGGGCAGGAAGTCTGCCTCGGTGTGCCGTACTTCAACTGGGGTCCGATGTATGCTAAGTATGTTCAGGAAGCCATTGCCGGAACCTGGAAGCCCTCGTGGGATTGGGTTGGTCCGGACTGGAATGACATCAACAATCCCGACACCAGCCATGTTGGCTTTGTGAAGGGTGCGGCGCTCTCCGCTGAGGCCTCGGCCCAGTTGGATAAGTTCATCTCTGAACTGGCCGGTGGGTTGAATCTGTGGAAAGGCCCGCTCAACTTCCAGGATGGTACGCCCTTCCTGAAAGAGGGTGAGGTGGCTACTGACCTCCAGGTCTGGTACCTGCCGCAATTGCTTGAAGGCATGGAAGGCCAGAGCGTTAGCCAATAGTTCGAAGATCAGGGGGAAGGCTTGAGACGCCTTCCCCCATTTTCTCATGGCCGGGTGTGATATGAACGTTGAACTGATCAATATTCACAAGTGGTTTGGACCGGTTCACGCTAACGATGGCATCACGCTTCATATTCCCAGTGGCGTCATTCAGGGATTGCTGGGTGAGAACGGGGCCGGAAAAAGCACGTTGATGAAAATCCTTTCCGGATTCTATCAGGCCGATGAAGGGGAAATCCGTCTAGACGGGAAGCCGGTAAAGATCGAATCCCCTGCCGACGCGATCCGCCATGGGGTGGGGATGCTCCATCAGGATCCGCTGGATTTTCCACCCATGCGGGTGGTGGACAATTTGCTCATCGGCCATCGGGGTGGACTATTCCCTAACCGCGCGGAGGCGATTCGGGCCATGCAGGACTTACAAGCGCGGTTTGGTTTCAATATTGACCCCTATGCTTATGTGGATACCCTGACCGTGGGTGAGCGCCAACAATTAGAGATTATGCGGTTGTTGTGGTTGGGCGCCAGAGTGTTGATCCTGGATGAGCCAACCACAGGCATTAGTGCCAACCAGAAAGAAAAATTATTTGCGACCCTGCGTGCCTTGGCCGAACAGGGGATGACCGTCATTTTTGTCTCTCATAAACTGGAAGAAGTGGAAGAACTGTGTCATCGCGTTGCCGTCTTGCGCCAGGGACGGTTGGTGGGAGAGGTTGAGCCCCCCTATCGCACCGAAGACCTGGTGAAATTGATGTTCGGCAAGGTCGTGGTGCCTGAGGACAAAACGCATTTTGATTCGAAGGAACCCCTTTTCCGCCTAGAAAACTTAAGCATCGAAGATTATCGCCTGCAGATTCGTGATGTGACCCTAACCGTGCACCGGGGGGAGGTGATCGGCCTGGCGGGTATGGAAGGGTCGGGCCAGCGTCAGTTTCTCCAAGCGTGTGCAGGGATTATCCGTCCGGTCGCCGGGGATATTTATCTGGACGGCAAGCGGCTCACCGGGCGCCCCTATCGTGACTTTCTGGAGGCGGGTATCACCTACGTGCCGGCTGCACGTTTAGAAGAAGGATTAATCCCGGGGCTCACTCTGACAGAACATTTTGTCTTGGCCGAACCGCAGGAAGGGTTTGTGGTCAACCGGCAAAAAGCCGCGGCGCTGACAACACAACGTATTGCCGATTTTTCAATCAAAGGGATGCCCACGAGCACCGTGGAGTCGCTATCGGGTGGAAATCAACAACGGGCACTGCTGGCGATGTTGCGCCAGCCGCTTAACTTGTTGCTGTTGGAGCATCCTACGCGTGGCTTGGATATCGAATCTACCATTTGGATCTGGGGCAAGTTAAAGGAACGCTGTCGTCAGGGTACCGCCATTATTTTCACCTCGGCAGATCTTGAAGAAATCCTGCATTACAGTGACCGCATTTTGGTCTTCTTTGGTGGCAAAGTCTCTCAACCCATTGAGGCCACCAAAACCAGTGTAGAAGAATTAGGCCAGTTAATCGGTGGCAAGGGATTCTAAACGTTTGGAGTAGCCATGGTAAAAGCATCATCCCGGTGGACCAATCTTGCCTTTCAACTTCTGGCCATTGTTTTAGCGCTGGCGTTTACCTCTTTAGTGATGATATTGGCGAAGGCGGATCCCCTAGAGGCCTATCGCAACATTGTTGTCGGTTCAGTAGGATCTGTCAATAAATTTAGTGATGTTCTTGTGGCCTGGGTGCCGCTTTTACTCGCAACATCAGGGCTTCTGGTGACCTATACGGCGGGGTTGTGGAACATCGGCGTTGAAGGTCAAATCACATTAGGGGCAATCTTTACCACGTGGGCGTTACGGGTGCTTCAAGACAGCACGCTTTCCCCCGGATTGATTATCGTGATCGGGTTTCTGAGCGGGGCGCTGGGGGGAATGCTGTGGGCAAGCGTGGTGGCGTTCCTCAAGATTTACGGCGGCGTCAATGAGATTTTCGGTGGTTTGGGCATGAATTTCGTCGCCACAGCCCTGACCATTTGGTTGATCTTTGGCCCCTGGAAGCGCCCTGGGATCGGCTCGATGAGCGGCACCGAGCCCTTTAAAGAAGCCCTATGGCTACCTACGTTCACGGGATTGCGTATTAGTCCCTGGTCGCTGGTGGTGGGAATCGTGGGCATTGCAGTGATTTATCTTCTATTACAAGGCACCTATTTCGGTTTGAAGTTGAAAGCCGTGGGGCGTAACCGGCGGGCGGCATTTTTGCTCGGAATACCTACGACTCAATACATGTGGGCGGCCTTTCTATTATGCGGCCTTTTTGCCGGGTTAGCCGGTGCAGTGCAAGTCTTGGGGGTCTACCATCGCCTGATTCCTTCGATTTCGTCAGGATATGGATTTTTAGGGATGTTGGTGGCAATGCTGATCAACTATCAGCCCACTTGGGCCGCCCCGGTGGCCTTGTTCTTCGCTGCGCTCAACATCGGTAGCATCCAATTGCCGATTGTGATGAAATTAGACTCGACCCTTTCCGGGGTGTTGCAGGGCGCGCTGGTGTTAGCGGTGCTGCTTATGGACGGCGTCCGTCAACGTATTTTGCGACGACGATAAAGGAGGGCGCATGGATACCGCGTTGGTCATTGGGATTGCAGGTATTCTGGCTTCGGCCGCACCAATTGTGTTCGCGGCAATCGGTGAAACGATCATTGAACGCGCCGGAGTGATCAATCTCTCTGTTAACGGAGCCATCCTATTAACCGCCATGGCAGGATTTGCGGTGGCCGTGACCACCGGGAGCGTGGTATTGGGACTGTTGACCGGGGCTGTGATCGGAGCGCTTGTGGCTCTGGTGGTGGCTTTTGCCAGCATTACGCTCAAACAATCACAGGTTGCCGTTGGGTTTGTGTTGGCGCTGTTGTGCCGCGATTTGGCTTATTTTTTAGGTAACCCTTACATGGGACTTTCTGGTCCGCGTTTGCCCCATTTACCCATTCCGGGATTGGCGAATATCCCTGTGTTGGGGACCATTTTCTTCCAGCATGACCTTATGACCTATTTGAGTTTCGTGCTGATTGTCTTGGCATATATCTATATCTTCCGTACTCGTCCGGGGCTGATGTTACAAGGGATCGGAGAACGCCCCGCGGCTGCCTATGTGCGAGGCGCAAATGTCAATTTACTCCGTTACGTTTACACCGTAGTGGGCGGTGCGTTGATTGGATTGGCCGGCCCAATGTATTCACTCAGCGTCAAGGCCGGGTGGAAGGGAACGATCTCCGGCCTGGACGGGATCGGTTGGATCGCACTCGCGCTAACCATCTTTGGCGGCTGGAACCCGCTACGCGCCGCCTTGGGGGCATACTTCTTTGCCTTTTTGCAGTGGCTGGGACTTGTGCTACAGCCCAGTCTCCCCAATATTCCTTCCCAAGTGCTTCAAGTTGCGCCCTTCCCCTTGATGATTTTGACCCTCTTGCTGGTCAACGTAGGTAATGCGGAGTGGGTAGATCGAACACTGGCGGGGTTGCCTGAACAGACCCGTCACGCGATTGCCCGCATCTTACGTGCGATGCGCACCTCGCCTCCGGCAGCGCTGGGTGTGCCCTTTGAAAAAGAGTGAGCATAACTATTCCTTTGTAAGGAGATACTCATGGGAAATTTTGTCGGTTATCGCTGTTCGCTGTGTGGCACAGACTACCAACCTGATCAAGTCACGTATACCTGCCCGAAAGACGGGGGTAACCTGGATGTCCTTCTCGACTATGCGGGTATCAAGAACCGCTTTCAGGTCAATGATATTACCAGCCGAAAAGATTACTCAATATGGCGCTATTTGCCCTTGCTACCGGTTGAGGATCCCGGCGGTGAGGGAACACCGCTGCGTATGGTAGGGTGGACGCCGGTCTATACCCCCCAACGCTTAGCCCGGGAATTGGGAATCAAGACCTTATGGGTAAAGGATGAAGGGCGCAATCCGACTGCTTCGTTCAAGGACCGCGCCAGTGCCGTTGTGGTGGCTCGAGCACGCCAGATTCAGGCTGACGTGGTGGTAACGGCCTCTACGGGGAATGCTGGGGCTGCATTGGCGGGAATGGCTGCAGCGATTGGGCAGAAAGCGGTGATTTTCGCGCCCAAGACTGCCCCTCCGGCGAAAGTAGCCCAACTGCTGGTGTTTGGAGCGCAGGTTATCTTGGTTGATGGTAATTATGACCAAGCTTTTGATCTGACCATCCAGGCGAGCCAGGAATTTGGTTGGTATTGCCGCAACACCGGATATAACCCCTTTACCGCCGAGGGCAAGAAGACGGCAGCCTTGGAGATTTGGGAGCAGGTTATTCTCAACATACGCCCCGGCTCGCGACCTTTGTGTGTATTTGTTTCCGTCGGAGATGGGAATATCATCTCTGGAATACACAAAGGGTTTAAGGATTTGTTGGCACTGGGTTGGTTGGAGCAAATGCCGCGCATTTTCGGAGTGCAATCCGAGGGTTCGGCGGCGGTAGCGAATGCTTATTTCAAGGGCACCGAAGTGATCGAGCCCGTATCGGCTCAAACCATTGCCGATAGCATCTCGGTTGATCTGCCGCGCGATGGGGTGCGGGCAGTGCGTGCGGCGCGCCAGACCAATGGTGCATATATCACGGTGCCCGATGGTGAGATTTTGAAAGCGATTGCTGATTTAGGGCGGGTGGGCATCTTTGCCGAGCCGGCGGGGGCGACAGCCTATGCCGGACTAAAGAAAGCATTACAACAAGGATTGATCACCCCAGATGATCCGGTTCTGGTGCTCAACACCGGGAGCGGCCTCAAAGATGTGCGCGCGGCGATGCAAGCCGTCAAAGAAGCGCCGATCATTGAGCCAACCCTTGCGGCGCTCAAAACCCATCTAAAACAGATGGCATGAGAGTTATGGAAACACCTACATTCTCGATCGTGGTGCCAGTTTACAATGAAGAGGGCTGTTTAGATGAACTCTATCGCCGCGTTGTGGCGGTGATGGAGAGTACGGGTGAGCCCTGGGAACTGGTGCTGGTGGACGACGGCTCACGTGATCGTTCCACCGAGATCATCAAACGCTTAGCAGAGCAGGACCGGCGCGTGCGGCCGATCATTTTTGCGCGCAACTTTGGTCATCAGATCGCAGTGACCGCCGGCTTGGACTACAGCCGCGGGCAAGCCGTGGTGATCATTGACGCCGATTTGCAGGATCCGCCCGAGGTGATTCTCGACCTTATTGCCAAATGGCGCGAGGGTTATGAGGTGGTGTATGCCGTGCGTACCGAGCGCGAGGGTGAAACGTGGTTCAAGAAATTCACCGCAGCGGCGTTTTATCGGCTGATTTACCGCATCACCGATGTCAAGATCCCGGTAGATACGGGAGACTTCCGCCTAATGGATCGCAAAGTGGTGGATGTCTTAAGCCGCATGCGTGAGCACCACCGCTTTTTACGTGGTATGTCCGCTTGGGTGGGGTTTCGTCAGATCGGCGTGCCTTACAAACGGGCTCCTCGCTACGCGGGCGAAACTAAATATCCTTTGCGCAAGATGTTGCGTCTCGCGCTCAATGCGATCACCAGTTTTTCCTATTTCCCACTCCAATTAGCGACCTATATTGGGTTTGCCGCGGCCGGCTTGGCGATTGTTGCGATCCCTGTGGTGATCATCTTGCGCGCTTTGCAGCCCCAGGCCTTCTTTGGCCAAGCCTCCACGCTGATTGCGGTGTTGTTCCTAGGTGGGGTGCAGTTGATCTCACTGGGAATTTTGGGTGAGTATGTAGGTCGTATTTACGATGAAGTCAAAGGGCGTCCGCTTTACGTCGTGCGTGAAGCGCCCTCTGATGATCAAACCCTAGCGAAAAAACCATAAATCAAGAAGAGGAGTGTGTAACGATGGCAAAAATTGACTTAACGGTCATTCCTGAGCGGCGCGAGCGAACCATTCAACGCGTCCGGGAGCGCAATATCATTATCCCTACCTTTGCCCAGATGAAGAATCCTGATTTGATCCCTGCGCGGATTAAAGAAGAACTGCGCAACATTGGGTTGTGGGATGTTCACCCCCGTAATCTCTTCCGCATCACTTGGAAGAATGAGCCGGTACCTTTTGGGGGCGGTTTCGGTCCAGTCAATATACTGGAATTCCCCAGCAGTTTGACCGGCGTGCCGGCGCGCATCATCGGTTTGGTGGGCAAGTGGTTCCCTACCGGTGCGCATAAAGTAGGAGCGGCGTTTGGGTGTCTGGTGCCGCGGTTGGTGACCGGGCAGTTTGACCCCACAACGCAGAAAGCCGTGTGGCCCTCAACCGGCAATTACTGCCGCGGTGGTGCATATGATTCGGCGTTATTGGCCTGCGATTCTATTGCCATCCTGCCCGAAGGAATGAGCAAAGAGCGCTTCGAGTGGCTGTCGAAGATCGCCAGCGAGGTCATTGCTACTCCTGGCAGCGAATCTAATGTCAAGGAAATCTTTGACAAGTGCTGGGAACTGCGCCGTTCAGGCCAGGATTTGATGATCTTCAATCAGTTTGAGGAATTCGGTAACTACTTGTGGCACTATGATGTCACCGGGCACGCTATGGAGGAGGTGCTCAAGCGCGTCATGGGCCCGAAGGACGAGTTCCGCGGCGTGGCACTGACCACCGGCTCTGCCGGTACGATTGCCTGCGGCGACTACTTGAAGCAGATATTCCCCAACAGCAAGATTGTGGCGGGCGAGGCACTGCAGTGCCCCACACTATTTGAGAACGGGTTTGGTGCCCACCGCATTGAAGGCATTGGGGATAAACATGTGCCATGGATTCACAATGTTAAGAACACCGATTTGGTCGCTGCTATAGATGATAATGACGTGGTTGCCGTTATGCGCCTCTTCAACGAACCGACCGGGCGGGAGTACCTGGTGCGCAAAGGAGTCCCTGAAGAGGTGGTCTCGAAATTGGACTTGCTGGGTTTCTCTGGGATTGCCAACCTGCTCTCTGCGATTAAGACGGCCAAATATTACGAGATGGGTGAGAACGATATTATGCTTATCGTGCTTACCGACTCGATGGAATTGTATGGTAGCCGCATCCAGGAATATCGTGAGCAGTTTGGCGAGTTTACGCCGTATCATGCGGCGGAAGCCTATGCACGTAGTCTGCAAGGGCAGAGCGTGGATTACTTGCTCGAACTGCGCTATGCCGACCGCCGCCGTGTCCATAATCTTAAGTACTATACCTGGGTGGAACAACAGGGCAAGACCTACGAAGAGATTATGGCACAGTGGTATGACCGCAATTACTGGACTGAGTTACAGAGCCAGGTTGAAGAGATTGACGCGCTCATCACGGAATTCAACGAGCGGGTTGGGTTGATTAAGAACTATCAGTAGTATTAGGGGTTGACCTTAACCGCCCCGTTTGCCATAGGCAGCGGGGCGGTTTTTCTTTGCTAAAGTGTAGTAAAATAAGCGGCGTTGGGATAGACCTAAACCTTCAGGGAGATGGAAACTGCAATGCAGACCTGCTCGCGTTGTCAAACTCAGGCGCCCGATACGGAATTGTTCTGCCCGACCTGTGGGGCTGATTTACGTGAGTATTCGACGACCGTGGTTGCGCTTAAGAAAATGCAAGCCAACCCGCGGGTTAGCATGGTCCGCCTAGCGGTTGCTGCTGACGCCTGCCCGACCTGCCGTAGGATGCACGGCACTTATCCTAAAGACCAGGTTCCCCTGCTCCCTATTGAAGGATGCTCAAACGGGCTGGGGTGTCGGTGTTTTTATGAACCGGTCCTGACCGAGATTTACCCCTGAAGTTGTTGCATCCAACTTATGAGAGCGCGCGCCAGTTCGGCCGGGGCTTCGAGCATTGGCATATGACCGATGCCGGGAAGTTCGACCCAGGTCGCAGTGGGTATGCTTTCAAGCATGGCCCGGATTCGCGCGGGATCAATCAAGGGGTCGGCTGAGCCGGTAACGACGAGGAACGGAAGGTGAATTTCGCGTAGCCAGTTATTGGCATCCGCGCGTTCTGCCATTCCCAGCAAAGCCTGAATGGCTGCTTGGGGCGAACAGGCCTGAATGAATTGACGCACCTTTTCCTGTACACCTGGATTAGGGGTTAAACGCTGCGGCATATCTTCTAACAAGGGCAAGATACCGCGCTCTCGGATTTGGGCTACGGTCTGATAGCGCGCTTCGCGTCGTGCAGGGGAATCGGGATCGGCGTGGGAAGCTACCAGAGCCAGGCCGGTCAGTCGCTGAGGGAAGAGGTGTGCAAAGGCCAAGGCAACATAGCCCCCCATTGAGTGCCCGACCAAAGCCGCTTGATCAAGTCCTAGATGATCCATGAGGTAGCGCACATCTTCGGCCAAGAGCTCCATGGTAAGGACGTCTTCGCTGACAGGAGATTGGCCAAAGCCGCGCAAATCGGGGAGAATCAAGTGAGCATGGGGGGCAAGATCAGGGATGAGATCATCCCAGATATGGCGGTTGAACGGAAACCCATGCAGGAAAATGACCGGCACGCCCTTGCCATAAAGGTCATAGGAGAGCAAGACAGGGTCAGGGCTCATCTTTACCTCCATCCTGGGACAATTCTTTCCGGTCGGTAATAAGGGTTCGCGCGAATTGGAGAGCCTCTTCGCGGTTTTCAATGTCGCCGGCGGCTTGGGCTTCGCGAATTTCTTCGAGCAGTTTTCCGATTAACGGTCCGGGTTTTAAACCCAGCGCATTGATTAAGTCATCACCCCGCAATAGAGGTGGCGGCTGAATGAGATTATTCTGCTGGTGCCACCAGGCTTCCAGGAGTTGCTGGCAGATGAGCAGTTCCTGTTTCCACACGTCCTGGGGCAGAGTGGTATGATAGGTCGCCAAAGTATCGGCTAGTGAAAGCAGACAAATGCCCACACCTGCCGCGCCGACATCACGAAAGAAGCGGTATATGGCACGGCGGGTAAGGGTTTCCTGGGCACTGGCCAGGTGATGAATGCGCATATGATGGCGGATCACTTTGGCGCCGTATTCTATCTCGTCGTTACTAAGCGCGAGAGCACGGGCGCGAGTCTGAAAGTGATCGCGACTGCGGCGTTCGTGACCGATGAAGTGCAGGCGCCCATTGGGATGAGTATCTGCTGTCTCGGGTTTCCCACTATCGTGATAGGCTGCGGCTAAAAACAAAAGCGCCTTCAAACTACGGTTGGGGTTTAAGCGGGTGGAAAAGTGGTCTATCAGCGCCCTGCGAAAGCGACCCAGGTAAAGGGTTGCTGTACCCATGGTCAACGAAGCGGCTTTATCCTCGTCGTATTCGGCAACCAATAAGCCAAAGAGTCGTTCCAGATAATCCAGCGTGGATAATGTATGTTGCCAAACATCGAATACATGTGGTTGAGGTTGAGATACTCCTTTAAGTGCGGTCAATTCGGGCAAGATGAATGGAAGGATTCCCAGGTGATCCAATAGTTGAAAGGCCGTTCTGACATCCGGACCTTCAAGAATACGGAACAGTTCATCGCGCTTACGTTCAGCGGAAACGCGTTCTAGCAGGGGTACCGCTTGTTGCAAGAGGTTCAAGGTTTCAGGAAGAAGGCGGAATTTTAGCGCATTGGCCAGGCGCACACCGCGCAGCACACGTAGAGGATCATCTAGAAAAGCGGTTTTCGCGCACACTCGCAGATGTTTTTCCCGTATATCAAGTGCTCCTTTGAGCGGGTCAATGAGAATCTCCGGCTGGCTGACATCAATAGCCAGCGCATTGATGGTGAAATCACGTGCGCGTAGATCTTGCTCGATATTCAAACCCCGAATACGGGAGAAATCTAACGTGTAAGGTTTTTCGGCTGGGGTACGTCCAAGAACCCGGTAGGTTTCACGTTCGTCATCCATGCGATACATGCCCGCTCCTAGGGTTTCGGCTACAGTGCGGGCAATGATGTGGACATCCTGGGTGACTACAAAATCCAGGTCGTGACTGCGCTTTTCTAAAAGGGCATCGCGCAATGCACCGCCAACCAGAAAGATACGCCGATTGGCGTGGCTCAATCGGCGCAGTAACTGGGGGAGGGCAGGGACGGGGAATAACGCCTCAAACGTAATTAACATTCGCGTTTCAACCGACTCTGCTGATATTTTTCTTCATTAACGACACCGATAAAAGGCAAATTACGATAAAGTTCATCCAGATCAAGCCCGTAACCAAAGACGAATTTATTGGGGATCGTAAATCCTACATATCGCAGAGGAACTTCGACTTCACGTCGTTCGGCCTTATCTAATAAGGTGCAAACGGCAAGACTCCGTGGCTTGCGAGCAGACAGCAGGTTAATCACAGAAGCCAGAGTGCGTCCACTATCAATGATGTCCTCAACAATGAGCACATCGCAGTCTTCAATGCTGGTGTTGAGATCAAGGGTGATGCGCACCTGCCCGGTGGATTGACGACTTCCGGCGCCGTAGGAAGAAACCGCCATAAAGTCCACCATATGGGGGACGGTCAGGTGGCGGATAAGGTCGGTTAAAAACATCACTCCACCGCGTAAAATACAAAGCAAAACCAACTTTTCCGAGTGTTTGTAATCCTGACTGATCTGAGCACCTAGTTCGGCCACCCGCTGCCGCAGGGCTTCTTCTGAAATTAGGATTTCTTCTAGGAATTCTTCATACTTATTGCACATCATCCCTAACTCCTTGGGATAGGGTTTTTTAGTCGCGGGGTACGATATGATGTTTGCGGCAACGGGCTTCGTAGAGTTCAGAGGCTCCAACAATGATCACAGGATCGTTATAGTGGGCAGGTTTGCCGTTGACGAGGCGCTGAGTGCGGCAGGCGGGTTCGCCGCAGACCATGCAGATGGCCTGTAATTTATCCACGCGCTCGGCTTGGGCCATAAGAATGGGCATATAACCGAAGGGCTCGCCCCGAAAATCGGTATCCAACCCGGCGACAATGACCCGAATGCCGCGATTGGCCAAATCTTGAACCAAAGGGACAATTGCCTCGTCAAAGAATTGGGCTTCATCAATGCCGACGACGGTGGTATCGGGATCTAAATACTTCAAGATATCACTTGCTTTTTCAATGGGAATCGCATCAAAGGCTGTGCCGGCATGAGAGGTAACTTGTTCGTTCCCATACCGCTGATCAATGACGGGCTTAAACACCTGCACCTTCTGGCGTGCAATGGTAGCGCGCCGTAGCCGACGAATGAGTTCATCCGTTTTACCGCTAAACATGGAACCGGTAATGACCTCGACCGAACCAACGTGATGTTTCATGCCATGCTCCTTAGCGGATGTGGGATGCCTTGATTTTAACCCAATCTGAGAGCCTGCTGATTAAAAAATCAGGCAGACGTTTCACTGCGTCTGCCTGATCCGATGGCTCTATTCCCCAATCAGACGGTAATCTCTTCAGCCGCCGAGGGCAGGGTATATCCCAATTGGCGCAAGCGCTTCTTGAGATTGATCAAGGATTGACGGCCGAACCCTTCGATGGCAAGTAAGGCGGCTTCTCCCTCAGCCAGTTTCTCCAGAACCTGACCCACCGTGGTGAGCCCGGCCTTTTCCAGGGCCTCGGTGGGACGAGGGCCAAGGTTAAGTTCAGCGATCGGGCGGTTGGGTGAGGTGCGTTCTTGCTCGCGCGCCTTTTGGGTTTCCACATATTCTTGACGGGCCTGCAAGCGCTTATAGAAGCGATCCACCTGCCCCTCGATATCTAAAATGCGCTGTTGTTGCCCGGTATAGAACGGGTGACATTTTGAGCACACTTCGGTGTGGATTTCTTTTTTGGTTGAACCCGTCACCCAGGTATTGCCACACGCGCAGATAACCCGGGCATCGGGATAAAACGTCGGATGGATGTCTTTTTTCATCGTTAGCCTTCCTGTCTTACAAAGTGATAAGATGCCGATGTATCAAGCACAGGCATCAGGCTTCGGCTACAACCGGGACCACACTGACGCGTTTGCGTCCGCCGGGTAATGTTTCGAACACCACAACGCCATCAGCGGTGGCAAAGAGAGTATCGTCCTTGCCAATGTCCACGTTCAGGCCGGGTTTGATCCGGGTGCCGCGCTGGCGAACCAGGATGTTGCCGGCAAGTACATATTGTCCCGCAAAACGCTTCACGCCTAAGCGTTGGGAATTGCTATCTCGTCCGTTGCGGCTGGAACCGCCACCTTTCTTGTGTGCCATAGGCCTACTCCACCACAGAAATAGAATTCACTAAAAGGCGGGTATATTGTTGACGATGACCGGTCTTAACGCGGTAGCGCTTCTTCGGGCGATATTTGAAGACAATGATCTTGGGCCCTTTGAAATGTTCCTGGATCGTTGCGGTGATCTGAGCACCAGGTACGGTCGGGGTGCCAACGTGCACCTTGCCATCTTCAGCGACCAGCAAAACCTGATCGAGCACTACTTGCTCACCGACCTCGCCGGGAAGGCGATCCACTTCCAGGGTTGCCCCTTCGGTTACTTTGTATTGCTTACCACCACTTTCAACAATCGCGTATTTTGTCATTCCTCATCTCCAATCTTCACTTCGCCGAGCGTCACGCGCATCACAACGCCTGCGCTCGGGGAAGTTGGGGATATTACATGCACAAGCCCCAGCGGCAATGCCGGGGCATTGGCAGAGGCTATTATACCCGAGCACGATTTAATCTGTCAATGTTTGGGCTATAGTTTCACCCTGTGGGGTAAGCACACGGGCGTCGGCGTTACGTTGGGTGATACCCAGGGCATCCAGGTGTTCCAGGAACGCCAAGGCATACCGACGTGAAGTTTGGAAATGATCACGAAACTCGGCTACGCTGAGAGTAGGGTGACTTTTTAAGTGCGAGATAACAAAGGCCATCATGGCTTGGTACTCAGTTTTGCGGAAAACAACGTCCTCGGAGACGGCGATTAAGGCCTTGTTTTCGAGTAGGGCGTTGAAAATTTCTTGGCCGACAATTTCGAGGCATTCGCGAACGGTGGGCGGTGTATATGGGGTTATGGCAAAGCGTTTTAAGAGTTGATCAACCTGTTTGGTTTGTTGTGCGTTGAAACGCACTTCGTGATGTGGAAGTGCGATCAGTTGTCGGTGTTCGCGTAGTAAACCGGCTCTTAACCACTGCCGCAAAACGGTCTGAAAAAGGGTTGAAGAAAGGCGAAGTTGACTCCGTAACGCCTCACGGGGTATTCCAAGCCGCAAGGGGTATTGACGGTGAAACTGCTCCACAATAGCGAGGGCTTTTCGTTGTAGATCCTGCCACTGCATTTGGGTAAACATGATGGGGCCCTCGCTGGGAAAATCCACCGATTCAAGGGCAAAGAAATGCTTTGAGGCCTCAGGATCGTTGAGGACACGGTGCACTTCCTCTGTTGTAAGTCCGGCGCGTTGTGCGGCAAGGGAGAGAGGAAGCGGTCCGGCGTTCTGAAGTGTAATCAATAGCGTTTTATCGGGAGTGCCTTGATTCAATTCCGAGAGACGTTCCAAAACATGGGGATCGAATCGGCGGTAGCGCCTAGGAGCGTGAGGTTCCAGCACGATACCTCCACCGATAGTTTCGCCAGGTGAAGGGCGGCGTAAAATAAAGCGGTCGCCACGCGCAACCACAAGGGGAGAGTAGGTTTCTAATTGCACCCATCCCTCCTTGCCAGGGTGGATGGCTTCAGCGCCTAACACGCGCACCCTGGCGAGCACCTCACTACTGCCTACATATACCTTAACCTCACTATTGTGCTGAAGCGGCGCGTGGACATCGTGAATCAGACGACAACGAGCGTCCAAACGTTGGGTCGGTTGATATATCCCCGGCAGGGTGAGAACATCCCCACGTTGAATTTGCCTTACTTCGATGCCGGCAATATTTACTGCGGTACGGCTACCAGGCAGGGCATGCTGGGTTTTCTTTTTGTGGGTTTGCAATCCTCGGATGCGCCCTCTTAATCCCTGGGGTAGGATCTCAATCTCATCACCTAGATTTAGGCGGCCGTCTATCAACGTGCCTGTAACCACCGTGCCAAAACCGGAAATCGAAAACACCCGATCAATAGGCAGGCGAGGTTTACCTAGATCTGGGCGTGAAGGCGTATCCGTTAAGAGGTGTTCCAGAGTCTCGATCAAGACATCGAGTCCTGAACGGGTGTGGGCTGAAACGCGTACAATCGGTGCATCTTGTAATGTTGTGCCTCGAAGGGTATGTCGAATATCGTTTTCGATCAACTCAAGCCACTCTGGATCATCCACAAGGTCAATCTTGTTCAATACCACAATTCCTCGTTCTACTCCGAGCAAATCCAGGATAATTAAGTGCTCTCGTGTTTGCGGCATGATCCCTTCATCGGCAGCAACGACCAACAGTGCGGCATCTATTCCACCAACGCCGGCCAACATATTTTCAATAAAATCACGGTGTCCGGGCACATCCACGATTCCCACGCTCTCACCGTTGGGAAGGGTAAGCCAGGCGAAGCCGAGGTCTATGGTCATCTCCCGTTCTTGCTCTTCTTTAAGGCGGTCGGGATGGATGCCTGTAAGTGCAGCCACTAAAGTGGATTTTCCGTGATCTACGTGCCCGGCGGTGCCGATAACATGCATGACTCGTTTACCTACGGATTCTGGGCCAATAATTGCTCATAGGTTTCCAGTAAATCGCGGGAAAACGCGAGAAGTTTTTGGAGGCGTTTGTGCGCCTCTTCGGTGAAGAGGGAAAGCGAGTCCTGAAGTTCTTGAACTAAATCCTCCAAGGTCGTTAGCCGTTCGTTGAGTTGGTTGATCTGGCGGATTAGATCCCGATTTTGCTCTTCCTGAACCAGCAGGTAGTTTGCCCATCGTTTTTGATCATCGGCCTTAAAACTTGCCCATTCTTGGCGGAAGCGATCCTCTACCAGGCGCTGCATCTCGGTAATCTCGTTGATTCGACGTTCGAAACGAGCCGTAATATCTTCGAAGGCTTCTTGAGCATGCTTTATGGCGCGGTGGGTAGCCTCGAGGGTTTGGATCTGAGCATCAAGGTTGGCGGCTGTGGCTTCCATTTCTTCAAATCGGGTTTGCCATTCTTGCCAGGTGCGTTCACGTTCAAACGCTAGCATGTTTTGTTTATCCATAAAGGCGATTTGGCTTTGTTTGCGTTCATTCTCTGCGGCGATCAGTTCATTGATTTTTGCTTCGAGTTTACGCTGTACATCACCGATAACGTCCATTTTCCCCCGTTGTTCATCCAAGCGTTTACGAATGGCTGCCACCTCGCCTTGGAGATCAATCACCCGCTTAGCATCCTGACGCTGATTGTCTTCTAAAAGTTTTTGCTGACGTCGAAACTCTTCATCGGTGCGCTGGTATTGTTCAATTCGTTGCTCCAACGCGTCAATCAGTCGGCTCAAGCGTCCTTCCTCTTCGATTCGGGCTTGGAGCCCCTTGCGCAATTCGGGAATGACCTCTAGGCTCTTGCGTACCTCGGCAATCGCTTTATTGAGGGCTTCTAAGTCGGCCAAGCGGATTCGATCCGCTTCACGGTCGCGTTCAGCCCGCTGTTTTTCTAAGTCTTGAATCATCCGCGTTAATTCAACGCGCACCTGAGCGATACTTGTCTCAATTTGGTCGAAACGAGAGAGGTTGGCGCTCAAGCGGGCAAGTTCCCCTTCCAGTGCAGTGAGCTGTTGCAATGAGCGAGGGTATCCTTCTTCTAGGTCGGCAATACGTTCTTGAAGGGTGGCAATGAGCAGTTTGTCTTTACGCCGTTCTTCTTCCAACCAGTCCAGACGTTTAATCAATTGCTCAAGATCCATTGGGCTATCCTTTCACGGCACGGTGATCGGAATTTAAAGATATAGAGGTGATCCAATTATAGCCAGATTTTAGTTGTGTAGAACGGAGGCAAGGGTGATGTTTACCGTATCAGGTTGATAAAACTCTGAGCGGCTTGGAGGGCAGGGTTGAGAAGAAAAGCGGGGAGCAAACCCAGACCGAGAAGCCCAATGATACTTATGAGGGTTAGAAAGGAAATCTCCCTTAAGCCATGTGTAAATTGTATGGTTTCGGAGAGGGGTTGCACCGCATAACCGATGAGACGTATTCCGTTGAGCAAGAAGAGGATGTTGCCTAAAAGCACTCCCATGGCTGCCGGAAGCGATTGCTGTGCTAGGCTGAAAAGAATTCCCTGGCGGACGGGGAAACTTGCGAGTAGAGGTAAGCCGCCTAACGAAAAGTAACCAACCAAGAATCCAAGCGAGCCCCAAGTGATCGGTTTTAGCCGTTCCGGTGAGTGTGGAGAAGAGGCCTCAGGGTGGTTCTGTAAAGAGCCCAGGGAATGAGTAAGCAAGAAGCCCCCCAAAACTCGTCCCGGTAATAATTCCAGGAAGTAGGTTATCCCTTGGGCAGAACCCAGGGCAATTGCGATGAGCGCAAAACCCGAATCGAGGATCAGGCTATAACCCAGGAATCGGTTCAAGTTGGTGGTAAACCATACCCCCAAACCAGCATATAGGATCATGATCCCCCCTACGAGTTGAAGGGTGGCGTTAATGACGAAAAGATTGCGGACCCAAGGGTTACTATTGAGAAAATCCAGAAACACCAAAAAACCTGCGGTCGTAATTAAGACGAGGAAAAAGCCAGCCTCGTAGAGGGGATTGTCTTTTGGAAGCATTACCGCCCAGGTGTGAAAAGGAAAAATGGTCAACCACAATGCAAAGCCTATCGCAACCAGCAAAACAGCCGGCAAAACGCTTTCAATTTGTTGGGGCGCACTCTCAAATTGGCTTAGTACCCATCCCCCAATAAGGATTGGGGGGAGAGCCAAAGATTGGAGGGTCAGAAAACGCAGGGTGGCTGGAGATGGTGTATGGTGCGGTGGAGACAGCGCCGGGATGGCAACAAAAACGCCCAACGCAAGAAGGGGTGCGGTGTAAATAAAGGGTTCGACGGCAAAGGCAGAAACTAAAAGTGCTACGGTTGCCAACCCATGGGGGATAAAAAATGGGGAGGTGCGATGACGCAGTGTCCCCAGGAACCACCAAGCGCTAGCGCTGTAAATAAGGATTAAGAGCGGGCGATCTGACGAGGTCAAGCGAAGTTGTCGTCCCAAGAGGGTCAAGGTGTCGTTCAGATCGAGCGACCAATTTCCCAGTCGCAATGTGCCACCTAAGGGGAGCACAGCTGCCCCCAAGGCCAATGTAATACATAACCCAACGGAAATGCCCAGGGTGAGGCGGTGATAGTGGCGAAAACTCCACAAGATAATCGCTGTGAATAGGGGGAGGATAATCCAAGGCCAAGCCGTGCTCATTGTTGAGATTCCCCGAAGCGGTAAGAAAGGGCAAGATAGGCACCGACTGCCGCAAGTCCGAGTGTGACCAGGGCGAGTAAACCGGTCATAAGCACTGAATTGACCAGAAAGGCATAAATTAATTCGAAACCGGAAAAGACCTCCAGCAATCCCAAAATAATGGTTACTGGATGGCGCGAAAAACCATTCATAAGAATACCACAGCCGGCCAGGATAATCCCTGCCCTTAAATAAAGGGGTTCGATGGGTAACCAAGCGGCTGATGAGGGTTGGAAAGAGAAGGCCAAACCCATGACCATTCCGCCACTGAGAAGTCGAAACACCTGTTGTGACCAGGAAGCCTGAGGCGCTTCACCTGCGGCCATGTTCCAGATGGCGGCACCTAGAAGGATGATGGCAGCCCAACCTACGACCACTTTCACCAATGCCAGGCCAACACTGAGCGAGGTGCTAACTACCCAAAAGAGGATTGCGTATTGGACGGCAATAGCCAGCAGGCGGAAACGATAGTCTACCTCAAGAAGGGCAAACAGAGCAGTTAGGCTAAAAAGAATTAGATGCAACCACGCCAGATTCATGGGGAAATACCGCTTGCATTGGCGAGAGAGAGCAAGAGCGCCAGGAGAACGAGCGCCCACAGAAGGCCGCTTTCTCCTTCTAACACTCCTTCGAGAAAGTGGGCTAACGGTCTCAACCCTTTGTGCACGAGAGTAAACCCATCTATTAACCAGATTAGCGAAAAGAATCGGATGAGATAATACCGAATTTGCCCCATGCGTTGATTGATCCAAGCGATAGATGGAGAGGTACTCAAGTGGGCTGTTGTCCGATAACGGAAACCCAATACGCCTGCCAAAATCAGGAGAAAGGTAATGCTTCCTGCCAGCCAATTTTGCGTGTCGAGAGTTGGTTTAAGAATCCATAATCCCCAAGCGGTGAGTGGAATAAATATTAGTCCAAACCCATAAACCGCCGAAATCCAACGTTCTGAGGTGACAAGCGAACCATTGGCGTTTTCCACAAGGTGGTACCATCCTGTGATGGATATAGCTACAGTCAGTGGCCAGAACCATCCTCCCAATGAGGTCATGAGACCTTGCCATCCAACTGCCAATGGTGTGAGAGGGAGCGTTGAAAATGTGAGAATGGTCAGAAAAAGGAACACCTGCCGCGCGGGGAAGGCAAAGATGGCAAGCAAGGGAATGATCCCCATCAGTATTGTTAGTATTGCCCAGGGGAGAGGACTAACGTTCGTTGTATATGCACTGGCAAGGGCAAGACTGCTCATCGCCGCGATCCAATGGGGGAGTCCTTGGGGCGCTTCAGAGCAGTTAAGCCAAAGGATCGCGTTAAAGAATCCCCACAGAGCCAATAGCAAAGGCAACCCCGGAAGCCTGAGCGCTGCCGTAAGTTCTGGGCTGGCCAGCCGGCTTAATAACGCCAAACCCAAGAGGGGATTTTGGAAATTCAATATCGTCCAAACACCTCGATACTCCTGTTCGGGGTAGGCAATACCCGCACCGAGGGGGATCAATCCCATTCGTATGGCTACCCCCAAGAAAAATAATGTACCAGAGAAATGAGACCAGATGTGCGGATCCAATTGGGGGCCTGGTGGCATTTGACTTAGAGCGGCACCGATGATGAGTAAAGTGCTGAGCCAGCGACCGAGAAGATTGATTGTGCTTTTTTGAGGGGGGACGCCTATGAGAAGGTGCTCGGTGAGGATTGCGATGCCGTCTAATAAGGTCCACGACAAGGCTATTGTTGTAACATCTTCGGCCGAGAGGGCTAATATCAATAGGCCAATGTTGATGAGATTGGCCATCCAATTTTTTGGTCCGCTCTGAAACGCTAAACGTGAAGGTGCGGTCAGTAAAACCGTTGTTCCGAGGGTAAAAGCCAACAGGGTGTAAACCCAACGGTTAGAATCTAAAGAAAAGGCTATAGCGGATCGAAAGGAGATTGCTTGAGGCAACCAAGGCAAACTGATCTGAGAGTAATTAGCCTGCCAGATGCTTGCCAGGCTTAACCCCCATCCAATGATCACCGTGATGACGCTAAGTAACCATGCCAAACCCACGCCGCGGCGAGATCGTTGGACTAATCCAACCCCTGCCGCTCCCAATAGGGGAAGTACAGCCAATATTAAAAGGCGCATAATAGGATCATAAAACTTCGGCAAAAGGTTTGCGATGAAGGAAGCGCCCCATACCCGGCCGACCTCGCCATTCGCGGCCATCTACGATCAAATTTCCACGCAGGAAAACTTTTTCCGGAAAGCCGGTCAATTCCCAGCCTTCGAAGAGATTGTAATCGGTGCGGTGCTGGGCGTAGGCGACTCCGTAAGTCACTTTTTTATTGGGATCCCAAATGACAATATCGGCATCGGCCCCTGGCATCAGATTGCCCTTTTGAGGATATAGACCAAATATTTTGGCGGGGTTGGTGCTGGTAAGAGCCACGAATTGGTTCGGTGTAATCTTTCCCGAAACCACGGCAGCGGTCCAGAATACCGGCAGCCGATCCCCGACGGCGGGCAGCCCGTTCGGTATTTTTGTAAAGTCATCTTTACCCAGTTCTTTACCCGGGATCTGAACCGGTCGTCCTTCGTAAAGGATGGGTTTGGTGCCGTCATAGAAGAATGGACAGTGATCCGTGGCTAAAACCTGGATGGTGCCATGGATTAGGCCTTCCCATAGGCGTTGGTTGTCGGCGGCGGTACGCATAGGGGGCGAGCAGATCCATTTTGCGCCATCGGGGCGGCGCAGATCATCAACGGTGAAGAAGAGATACTGGGGGCATGTCTCTCCCATGACGGGTAGTCCTCTTTCGCGGACGTAGGCCAACTGATCTACTTCGCCCGCGGCATTCATGTGAACGACATAAAGCGGGGCCTCGGCTTGAGCGGCAAGTGCAGCGCCGCGTAGCAAAGCCTCGACTGCGCCCCAGGCAGGACGGGTATGGGCATGCCATTCAGGAGTGGTGTGTCCGGCAGCCAGAGCCTCGGCGACCAAAATATCAATGACATCCCCGTTTTCAGCATGTAACATGGTCAGCATGCCATGCTTGCCGGCGATACGCATGACCTGGAAGATTTCCCCGTCTTGTAGGCGCAAGCGGTTGTTGTAGGCAGTAAACACCTTAAGGGTGGTGATGCCTTCTTCTATAAGGTGGGGAATTTCTGCGGCCACCTGATCATTGAATTTGGTAATGTTCATGTGAAAACTGAAATCGATTGCCGCCTTGGGGTCTGCCTTCGCATGCCAGGCTTCGACATTGGCGCGTAATGAGGGTAAATCCTGGGGTACGAAATCAATCACCGTGGTGGTGCCCCCAAATGCCGCCGCCTTGTGGCCTGTATAATGATCGTCTGAAGAGACGGTGCCGAACATGGGTAAGTCAAAGTGGGTGTGAACATCAATACCACCGGGAAGCACATATTTCCCTTGAGCATCAATCACCAAGGCGTTCTCGGAAGCCGGGAGATCGTGACCGATAAGGGCGATTTTTTCGCCGTCAATAAGCAAATCGGCTTGGATAGTTTCCGAAGCCGTGATCAGAGTTCCCGATTTGATGAGCGTTTGCATCAGTTTCACCTCCAGAGCGATTGCCAATGGGTCATGCGGAAGTTGCCGCTTATATGGAATTCTACCAAACTTGCCGATGAGACTATAGGGATTTAAGTAGCCCTAAAAACTCAAGCATGATTGTATCTAGATCGTTTAGGGTCTCGGGTAGTGTGCCAACGTTATATGTATGATCCAATGTTGCCCGCTCCCGTAACGAACGCCATACGAGGGCCCGTTCTTCGCCCTCAAGCGCAAGGTCTTGAAGACGGCGAGCCCAACATAGTCGCTCCCCGGTGGTGTAAAGGAACGTTAGACGCCGCCAGGTATCGGCGCGGATAGGTTGGGGTAAGCGCTGCAGCGGGCCAATCTGGACTTTGTAGTATTCTTCGTTGGCGCGAGGGTGATTGGGTTCATCGCGCAAGAGTTCGCGCCGCCAGGTAAGTTCGTGCCCGTAAACAGGGGCGATATAGTTGATCCGCCACCGTTCATCCGGGGTAAAAGCGGCTGTTTGGTAGAAAGCAAGGTAATCCACTGCGACGACTTTGGGGGCCGATTTTAATGGGATGCGATACCAACCCAAGACGCGAGCTATCTCTAGGTCACGCGGCGAGGGAAGAACTGCAACCAGAATCAACGCCGTTGGCGGAGGGTAATTAGAAGGCGCTTCGCTCATGTCCATTCGGTGTGAAAGATTCCATCTCGATCAATACGGCGATAAGTGTGAGCGCCAAAGTAATCGCGCTGGGCCTGAATAAGATTGGCCGGCAATCTTTCGCTACGGTAGGCGTCGTAATAGGCCAGGGCTGTGCTCATGCCCATCATGGGGATACCTAGATCTATGCCAATTTTTAACACCTCGCGTAAAGGTTGGTGATTTGCCGCTAAAGTAGCGCGAAAGGTTGGCGCCAGCAGTAAGTTGACCAGGCTTGGGTCGCTCTGATAAGCGGCAGTAATATCTCCCAGTAACCGGGCACGGATGATACACCCCGCGCGCCAAATGGCCGCCAAGCGGTCAAGTTTCAGATCATACCCATATTCGATGGAGGCTTGTCGCAATAGTCCCATACCTTGGGCATAAGCGATCATTTTACTGGCATAGAGAGCCTGCTGGGCTAGATTAATCAAGTTAGCCGGATCACCCTGGTAAGCCTTGGTGGGACCGCTCAGGATACAGCTGGCCTGGACGCGTTCGTGCTTGAAGGCGGAGAGGATACGCATATCCACGGCTGCGCTGATCGTGGGGACTGCAGCGCCGACGTCTAGCGCATTCTGGCTGGTCCACTTACCGGTGCCTTTTTGCTGGGCTTCGTCTAGAATCATATCCACCAGCGGTTGGCCGGTTTCGTCATCGCGTTTACGAAGCACTTCCGCAGTGATTTGAATCAAGTAGGATTGCAATTCGCCCTGATTCCATTCTTCGAAAATATCGGCAAGTTGGTACGCCGATAACCCCAAAGCATGCTTGAGCAGGTGGTAGGTTTCGGCGATTAACTGCATATCAGCATACTCGATGCCATTATGCACCATTTTGACATAATGACCCGCACCACGCGGTCCAATGTAATCTACACAAGGTTCGCCATCTTCAGCCTTAGCGGCAATATCACGGAGCATAGGCGCGAGGCTTTCCCAGGCTTGGTAAGGTCCGCCCGGCATCAGGCTGGGTCCCCACAACGCCCCTTCTTCGCCACCAGAAATTCCCATTCCTACATAGAGTATGCCGGTGTCCTTAAGGGCTTCGTGTCGGCGCTCGGTATCCTGGAAGTAAGAGTTGCCGCCATCAATCAGGATATCACCGGGTTCTAATAAAGGTTGTAGAGCGGCGATCATATCGTCAACGGGTTTCCCTGCTTGTACCATGAGCAGGATACGACGCGGGCGTTCTAGATGAGCACAAAACTCTTCCAATGAGTACGTACCGATTAACCGCTGGTCCGGTTTAGCGGAGGCGAGCAGGCTGCGCGTTTTTTCTGCAGTGCGGTTATATAAGGCGACCCAATAGCCATGCCGTTCGAAATTGAGGGCTAGATTATGGCCCATCACACCTAAACCAATCACGCCAATATCTGCTTTCTTCATGGGGGTGCTCCGTCAAACTTGGGGATTAATTTTGAGAAGGTGGCTAAATATTGGCTAGATTATACTGCTGGTGCTGCTTAAATGTAAAAAACTCCGGCGCCAGCGCCGGAGTTGGATTTAGAGCGAAGCCCGTGACACAGCAAAGGGCTGAGTGTTCCATTTAGGACTGCGTCGTAAGAGGGTATTGAGATGGGCGACTAAGATGTTGGCGGAAACGGGTTTGATCAAATAATCATCAGCACCCGCATCCAGCGCCGCGGCGACATGGCCGGGTTGGTCAAGGGCAGAAAGGATTAGAATGGGAACATTGCTGAATTGACGAATCTCCTGACAGACCTTCCAACCATCCATTTCGGGCATGACCAAATCAAGGATGATGATATCCGGCTGTGTTTCTTTAACCTTTTGAACGCCCTCAAAGCCTGTGGTGGCTTGTTCGATGGCGGCAGGAACATTCATCGTTTGGAGGATGGCCTTGAGCAGGTCAGCGGTTGAAGGATCATCATCAATGACCAAAAGTTTCATGGTTGCCTCCAGTCCGGGTTACAATCTCTATTATCTTCGTTTTGGCATAAAAAAGACCTTGCAAATGGTTTACAGTTGGTTAGAAGAATTCACAATCAGGTGGGTGGAATTTTTGAGAGGTGTTGTGTAAACATGAGGGTGAATTCGTGCTAAAAATCACATGCGATTGTGGTAAAATTGAAAACTTGATAGGCTTGACTAGTCCCCACGAATGTGGGCGTAAAAACCGGCATTTTGTTCATACAAGGAGGATTATCTAAATATGAAGAAGTGGGTTTATCTCTTCCACGAATTAGATGAAGTTGAGAAATATGTGGGCGGAAAATGGGACGATGTCCGCGGCTTGTTGGGTGGCAAAGGGGCCAACCTGGCCGAAATGACACGTCTCGGCGTCCCGGTGCCGCCTGGGTTCACGGTTACTACCGAGGCATGCAATGCTTACCTCAAGGCGGGGGGTAAGTTCCCCGAGGGGTTATGGGAACAGATGATGGCTGCCCTGGCTGAGGTTGAGAAACTGACCGGCAAGAAATTTGGTAGTGCAGAAAACCCGCTACTGGTTTCATGTCGTTCGGGGGCAAAGTTTTCGATGCCGGGCATGATGGATACCGTTCTTAACATTGGACTGAACGATGAAACGGCCCAGGCCATGATCCGGCTGACCAATAATCCCCGCTTTGTGTATGATGCGTATCGCCGCCTGGTGCAAATGTTCGGCTCGGTAGTGCTGGGGATCCCGGATGAGGCCTTCGAGGAAGTGTTGGATGAATTCAAGCGCGCTCGCGGCGCCAAAGCCGATACAGACCTTACGGCAGAGGACTTAAAGGAACTCACCGAAGAATTCAAGAAGGTCGTGCGTAAACATAAAGGCTTCGATTTCCCCACCGACCCCTATGAGCAGTTACGCCTGGCTACCGAGGCGGTGTTCAAGTCCTGGAATGGTAAGCGGGCTGTGGATTATCGCCGTGCGACTGGCATTCCCGATGACCTGGGCACGGCGGTTAACATCGTGACCATGGTCTTTGGTAATATGGGATGGGACTCTGGCACAGGTGTGGCCTTCACCCGCGATCCCTCGACCGGGGAGAAGAAGTTATACGGCGAATATCTGCTCAACGCCCAGGGTGAGGATGTCGTCGCGGGTATTCGCAATACCGAAAAAATTGAGAATCTCGCCAAACAATTGCCTGAAGCCTACCAGCAATTCTTGGAGATTTGTGAAAAACTAGAACGCCACTACCGCGACATGCAAGACGTGGAATTCACTATCGAGCGTGGCCGCTTATGGATGCTGCAAACGCGCAATGGTAAGCGCACCGCCCGCGCGGCCGTAAAGATCGCGGTGGACATGGTCAACGAGGGTTTGATCACCAAAGAAGAGGCGGTTTTGCGCGTCTCCCCTGAGCAGGTAGATACCCTTTTGCACCCGCAGTTCGACCCCAAAGTGATTCAGGAGGCCAAGAAGGAAGGGCGTCTCTTCGCGACGGGGGTGAACGCTTCACCGGGAGCCGCGGTCGGGCAGGTTTATTTTGATGCGGATACCGCCGAGCGAATGGCTAAGGAGTTCAAGCAAGACGTGATCATGGTTCGCCCCTTCACCAAGCCGGATGATGTTCACGGCATGCTCGCCGCCAAAGGTATTTTGACCAGCGAAGGCGGGGCGACTTCCCATGCGGCGGTGGTGGCACGGCAGTTTGGTGTCCCCTGTGTCGTTGGGGCGTCATCTATCCAGATTGATCTGGATAAGCGGCTCATGAGCGCTAATGGAGTCGTCGTGCGCGAGGGGGAATGGATCTCATTGGATGGTGGCACTGGAGAAGTTTTCTTGGGCAAACTGCCCATGACGGCGCCTTCATTGGAGGAACAACGTGATCTGATGACGTTGCTGGAGTGGGCAGATGAAATCTGCGCCCGCCCCGGCATTCGTAAGGGACCCGAGGGCTTCCCGACCACGGGATTGCAGGTTTGGGCGAACGCGGATTACCCCAAGGATGCCCGCCGTGCGCGTGCCTATGGGGCGAAGGGGATCGGTCTGTGCCGCACCGAGCACATGTTCTTTGAG
>FMSI01006672.1_pt1 | contig 29145 bp, 23 predicted proteins | sample 1504471 | NCBI WGS metagenome assembly FMSI01 (sample SAMEA4475357, study PRJEB15587) | soil metagenome | biome: Soil; feature: Field | place: India | collected 2015-03-11 | depth 0 m
TCTATCATAAATTTCAGAACTTTGAGGCGGATCATATTTGATCTCTTTTATATCAGGAAGAGAATTAGAAATTTGAAAATAGTATAAAAAAATTGGAGTAAAAATAATAAATAAAAAAACAATAATAAAAAGTAATAAAAATTTTAAAATGCGCCTCTTTTTCTTTATCTTACTTTTTTCTCTTCTTATCTCTTTTCTTTTAGAGACTATCTTTCTTGGGTAAAACAAAAGGCTTCTCTTCTTCTATTGGTTCAACCTTTTCACTTAAAATTTTTCTAATATCTTTTGGAAGTAAAAATAGTTTTTTATGTGTTTCACCATCATAAAAATTAAGTTCTCCATTTAATCTTTCATTTATAATTTCATTAATTTCATCTATTTCAAGTTCTTTTGGATTTAAAGAGTTTGAGGAAAAGATAAAACTCCATGTGGTATCAAAACTTGGAACATAGGAATAATATGAAAAAACATTTTTAAAACTTTCTTTAAGAGTCCAATAAATTTTTCTATGCATCTCATATGTTACACATCTTAACATTGATGCTTGAAGCACAAAAACTCCGTCTTCTTTTAAAATTTCACTTATCTTTTTAAAATAATTTTTTGTAAAAAGAAAATAAGATGAACCACCCTCAAAAGGTTCAGTAACATCTTGGATAATTATGTCAAAACTCTTTTCTTTCATCTCTTTTATATATTCTCTTGCATCTTTGATTATAAGAGTGAGCTTTTCTGAATCGAAACTTCCTTTATGCCATTCAAAAAGATGCTCTTTTGCAAATTCAATCATTTTGGTATCAATGTCAACCATAATAACTTCTTTTAAAGTCTTGTGTTTCAAAACTTCTCTTAAAGTTGCTCCTTCCCCTCCACCTATTATTAAAACTTTTTGAGGGTTTTTATGTGTTATCATTGCAGGGTGAACCAAAGACTCATGATAAATATATTCATCCTTTTCTGTTGATTGTACATCACCATCAATAATTAACATTTTTCCATAAAAAGGAGAGTAAATAATTTCTATTTTTTGAAAATCAGTTTTGTATCCTGCAATGTACTTTGTAAATCCGTGAAGATGTTTTTCTGTAGGTTCGAAGTTATCGTGAAACCACATCCAACTCACTTTGTTTTTCTCCTTCCAAAACTTCAATCTTTTCTATTTTATGTTTAAAAATTCCATCTTCAAATTCACCCCTTTGAAGGGAGGTTAAATAAATATTTTTTGCTTTAAATTTTCTTTTTATATATTCATATGCTTCCCATGGCATTGTGTGTTTGCCACAGGTATATATATCTATTGCAGCATAATTTTTTTCAGGCCATGTATGAATTGAAAGATGTGATTCAGAAATAACAACTACACCACTAACACCTTGTGGAGAAAATTTGTGAAAAACTGTTTCTAAAACCTCAGCATTTGCTACAATAGCAGCCTCAGTGAGAATTCTTCTCACTTCATCTAAATCGTTAATAATCTCTCTCTCACATCCGGAGAGTTCTAAAATAAGGTGCATCCCTTTTGTGTCCATTTCACCTCCCTCCAAAAGGAGATAAAGTTATATAAATAAAAGATAACTTTCAATCTTTTTAAAAATAGCACATTTATTTATAAATTAAATTTAATATTTGTCAATACCTTTTAAAGGTTTTTTATAAAATTTTATAAAATTTTCCTAAAAAATTTTTGTAAACTAAACTACATTGGAATTAAAAAAAATTGAATTGTTAATTTTTGTCGATTTAAAGTTTTTTTAGACAAAGACAAGATAAATTTAATAACACATTTTAAAAATTTTAATAAAATAAACTTTTTTAGTAAATAAATTCATTGTTATAAAATTTTTATTTTTTAAGTTTTATTTTCAACAATTTAAAGATTTAATTTACTTGAAAGTAAAAATTTATCAAAATGATTATTAAAAATATTAAATTTGAAAAAAGAGTTATTTAAAATTATAATTATATAAATGCTGGGGAGTCGTCCAATGGTAGGACAGCGGACTCTGGATCCGTTAATCGGGGTTCGAATCCCTGCTCCCCAGCCAATTTATTTTTTTAAATATAATGTGTGGCAGATTTATTTTTTTTGAAGTCGACAAAATTGAATATAGATTTGACATAGTTTTAGATAAAGGTTTAAATTTTAAACCAAGTTTTAACATTGCACCAAGCGAAGAAACTTTAGTAATTATTAATGAAAATAGTAAAAAAAGAGTAGATTTATTTAAATGGGGATTCATTCCATCTTGGATGAAGAATAAAGAGAATTTAAAACCTTTAATTAATTTAAGAGATGATACACTACTGAATAAAGAAAATTTTTCTTTTTATCTTAAAAATAATAGATGCATAATTCCAGCAAATGGTTTTTATGAATGGAAAGAAGAGAATAAAACAAAAAAACCTTATTTGATTTTTTTGAAAGATTTCAAGATTTTCACTTTTGCTGGAATATACAATATAGTTCAAATTAACGATGAGATAATAAAAACTTTTGCAATAATCACAACTGAACCAAATGAAAAAATAAAAAATATTCACAACAGGATGCCTGTAATTTTAAAAAAAGAAGATGAAGATATTTGGTTAGATAATAATTTGAAAGATTTAAATGAGTTAAAGAAATTTATTAAGCCATATCCAGATGAAGAGATAGATTTTTACAAAGTTTCACTTTTGGTTAATAACCCAGGAAATAAATTTAAAGAATTAATCATTCCATATAACAAAAACAGTCCCCTTTTATATTAATGTTATAATTTTATATAATATTTTAAAAAGGAGGATTAGATGTACAAAAAATTAATTTATCTTTTTTTGGTTTCACTTTTATTAATTTCACTCTTTCCATTTTCAAAAGCAAACACAACTTCTGAAAAAGTAACAGTAATAATTCAATTAAAATCACTCTCCTATGCAGAATTTTTAAGTGAAAATCTAAAGTTTCCTATGTCAAATTTTAATAAAACTTCATATCTAAATCTTTTAGAAAAAGAGCACGAAAATTTCTTATTTTCAATTTCAAATCAAAAAATTTATTTAAAAGAAAGATGGCATTATTATTTATCTTATAATGGAGTTTCGGGAGAGGTTATAAAAGATGATATAGATAAAATAAAGAAAAATCCTTATGTTAAAGATGTTTTTATATCAAAAATTCATAAACTAAATACTGATATATTTGTTCCACTTGTTAAAGCACCTGATGTATGGAAAATAAATGATAAAAGTGGTTTACCAGTAACAGGAAAAGGAATGTTAATTGGAATTATAGATACAGGAATAGATTATAAACACCTAGATTTAGGAGGAGGAATTGGGAAAGATTTTAAGGTTAAAGGTGGATATGATTTTGCTGATAAAGATTCAGATCCAATTGATATAGAAGGTCATGGTACTGCAGTTGCAGGAATTGCAGCGGGAAACGGTAAAGTTAAAGGAGTTGCTCCAGATGCTAATTTAATGGCTTATAAAGTATTTCCAGATGGAGGAGAAGGAGCAAGTGAAGCAGATATTATAGCAGCAGTTGATCAAGCTTTAAAAGATGGATGTGCTTCAGTTAATCTTTCCTTGGGTTCATCAGGAGGTAAAAGTGAAGGGGACCCAGAAACAGATGCTATCAATAATGCAGTAAATTTAGGTTTAATTGTTGTGGCTGCAGCAGGAAACGATGGTTTAAGAAGTAAAGAACTCAGTTGGCCAATAAGTGCTCCATCAACTGCAAGAAATGCAATTTCTGTTGCAGCAAGTGATGAAGGTGGAGGTACAGTTAATATAGTTTATCCAAAGGGTTATGAAGACAAATTCATTCCATTTGTTTATGGAGATGGAGTTCCTGAATTTCCAGAAGGGAAAAGTTATGAATTAGTTTACTGTGGTTATGGAAGAGAAAAGGATTTTGAAAATAAAAATTTAAAGGGTAAACTTGCCTTAATTCAAAGAGGTCCACTTGCTCCAGAGTCTCCTCTTCTTTTTGAAAAAAAATATTTTAATGCTATATCTTATGGAGCAGAAGGAGTTGTTGTGTTTAATACAGCACCTGGACCAAATGTGACAATGGCTTTAAATGTTCATAATTATCCAGGTGTTGAGTTAAAGCCAGCTGTTTTTATTATGGAAGAAGATGGTTATTTATTAAAATCATTAATAGATCAAGGAGTTAAAGTATCTTTTGCGAGAAAACTGAGAAAAGAAAATCTTGTAGCTGATTTTTCTTCTCAGGGGCCTACACCAGATGATGTCTTTAAACCAGAAATTGCAGCTCCTGGAACAAATACATTTACTACTGCTCCACTAAAACAATATACATATGGATTTGGCGGAACGTCTGGAGCAACTCCTTTTGTGTGTGGGTCAACCACTCTTCTCAAACAACTCCATCCAGATTGGACTCCATTTGATATTAAGGCAAGTTTGATGAATAATGCATTTATTTTAATTAATCCACACAATAATCTTCCATTCTCTTGGACAGATCAAGGTTCAGGTAGAGTTGATGTTTATGCTTCTGCTACAACACCAGCAATTATAAAACCATACTCAATTTTTATTAAGGAAAAAGAAGGAGAAATTACTTTAAATGTTAAAAATGTATCTCAAAAAGATTTAGAATTTAATGTAATATCTAATTTGATATCGGATGTTTCTGGAATAGTATTTGATTATTTAGATAAAGAGGCTAAATTTTCAGTCAAAAAAGGAGATGAGACAAAAATTTCATTTAAATATAAAGTTGATGATAATGTTCCTCAAGGATATTATGATGGAGTTATCCATTTTAAATTCTCTGATAGAACTCTTCATGTGCCAATTATTATTAAAAAGGGTATTCCAAAAGTTTCTACGAAAGTTTTAGAAGTTATATCAGTTGAACCTAAAGTTTTATCTTTTGATCAAAATAGTGCTAATAATTTTATAAATTTTAAATTTAAATTAAACTATGGTGAAAAGGGTTTAAGGGATCAAAAGTCATATAGAAGTAGAATAGGTGGTGTTATTATTGATGTTTTAGATCAAAAAGGAAAAACAAAATTAGGAACTATTTATAAAAAGGTATTGATGAATGGTGAGTATGAATTCATTTGGAATGGCAAAGACTATGATGGTAAATATTTTTTAGATAATGGAAATTATAAATTTAAAATATTTACAGTAACAATAGAATCTTCGGGTGATACTTTAAGACTCGTTGAAGAGGTTGGATTAACAGGTGATTTTTCAATTGAAAATGTTAAAGCACCATTCTCAAAAATTATCTCTTTAGATAGTTACAATAAGGGCGCAAATTTTACAATTGAATTATTTGCTAATAAATTAAAAAATATCAAAGAAGTAAGATATATTATTGATTATGATCCAGGGCTCCTTTCTATTTTAAGTATTGATCTTGGAGATTTTATTAATAAGCTAGATAAAAATGCTAAAATTGAAAAGAAAATCGATGATAGAAATGGCGTTATAGATATAAAAATTTCCATTTCATTAACAAATGGAATATCAGGTGAAGGTTCTATTTTAAAAATAAAATTTACTTCATTAAAAGATGGAGGAGTAAGGTTATCTCAAACATCAGTTTATGGATATGATATTAACAATATGAAGATTGAATTTATAAGAGAAGATAAAATTATTAAAATTAACCCTCTCTTTGGAGATATAAATGGAGACAATAAGGTAGATTCTGAAGATTTAATTATTTTTGCCTTGTCATTTGGAACAAAATTGGGAGATTCATACTACAATGAAAAGTGTGATTTGAATGGTGATGGAAAGATTGATGCAGAAGATCTTCTTCTTTTAGCACAAAATTTTGGAACTCAGGCACCATAAAATTCTAAGAAACTTATTTTTAAAAAATTTAGGAGGGCAACAAGCCCTCCTTTTTATTTATATCTTTTTTGAGCAATTTCAAAAATTTTTAAAATAAAATCATCATAAGAGTAATTTGCTTTTTCTGCCATTTTCAAAATATCAGAATAACCTGGGACAAGAAGAGGAAGAGAGTTTACTTCTAAAATGTAATATTTTCCATCTTTAATTCTTGTATCCATTCTTGTATAATCTCTTAAATTAAGCGCTTTAAATGCTTTTATAACTCCTTCTTTTAATTCTCTCTCTTCCTCTCTATTTAATCTAGCAGGACAAAAATATTTTAAATCTTCTATCTCATTTTTAACTCTGTATGAATAAAATTTTTCTATATCTTGAGGCAAAGAATAAAAATCTATTTCAAGAAAAGGTAAAACTTCAAGTTCATCATTATTTCCAATTATTCCACATGTTATCTCTTTTCCTTCAACAAATTCTTCAACAAGCGCTGGTTCATTAAACTCATTATGAATTTTTTTTGCTTCTCTTTCTACACCTTCTATATCAAAAACAACAGAGTCCTTTGTAAGACCAAGTGCGCCACCCTCTCTTACTGGTTTAACTATAACAGGAAAAGAGAGATTAAAATTTTTCTCAAAAGAATCAATTTCATTTTCTTTTATAAGAATAAATTTTGGAGTTGAAATTCCATAAAAAGATAAAACAAGTTTTGTAATAAATTTATCAAGACAAATTGTATGAACAAATGCAGAAGAACCTGTATAAGGAATTCCCAAAATATCTAATATCGCTGGAATATGAATCTGTCTTCCCTCTTTTCCACCACTAGTTGCCAAATTAAAAACAAACTGAACCTTTTTTATATCTTTAAAAAAATTTTCATCAAAAGGAATTTTTATAACTTCATATTTTTTACTTAATGAATTAAAAACTCCCTCGACCATTTTTTGTTTATTTTTATCAAGAACTTTATCATGAACTATACCTATTACTTTTATTTCCATAAAACCCTCAATCTAAAAACCTAATCTTTTTAATCTATCCTTTTCTTTTAAAATATTTCCATTTTCATCCACAGCGTAATTCGCGCCATTTATAACTTCACATCTAATTTCACCTTTTGCAACAGAAAATCCCAAAAGACCTGGTGCATCTAAAATTCCAGTTTTAACTGCACTGAAAAGTGTTTCTGGGTCTAAAAGTGGTTCTTTTTTTCCTTTACCTAATTCTTTTATTTTCTCAATAAGATACATTGCTTCATCTTTTAACTCCAAAACTCTATTTTTAATTTCTCTATCTTGATAAAAGTCTGGAAGACCAGAATCAGCAAGAATATATGCTCTTTTTACCATCTTTGTGCTTTCAATAATTTCTTTTGATGTTGCTCTCTTTATCGCTTCAGTGTAAGCAACGACATGAATAATATCTGGTTTTAAATATGAGCCATAAAACATAGAAGATACAAGTTGACCCATTGCTTGAAATGGGTCTGATGGATAAGAAAGAAGGCCTGTTCGAATCATTGTATAAACATTAAAATTTTCATCTCGAAGAGATTCAACCAGCTCTTTTCTTGCTAAACTTTTTGCTATATCCATTTTTGGTGAAAGATTAGGTGGAGAATTTAACATATATTGTTGAATATAGTTTTTAACTCCAAGTTTTTTTGCAATGTAAGCAACAAGATATGAATCTGCTACTGCAAGAGTATCATGTGCATTTCTTAATTCCCATTGATGAGAGTCATTCACTTCAACAGGAACACTGTTTTGAGCATTCCAACTTATTCCTTCCATATTTTCTTCAATTGCAGAAAGAAGTTCTCTGTCACTTCGCTTATCAAGTTCTGAATACCAAAAAATTGGAATTGCAGCCCATGCATTATTAATTGTTTCTTTAAGAAGTTTTGAAAATTTTACAATGTTTTTTGTTCCAGAATAACATCTCATTAAAGGATAATTTCCTCTTCTTGATGCTTCATATAGTTTTTTAAAATCTTCCTCTGTTCTTATTGGCGCTCCACCAGCACCAGATAATTTTTCATCCATCTTCTCTTTTTCAAAAAAATAACATTGACAATTTTGATCTGGTGCAATAGAAATTATATCGAGGAGTTTGCTTTCAGATAGTTTTTTAATTTCTTCTATTGTTTCATCCATAGTTTGAAGACCAATGTGATGTCTTATGAGTGGATAAGGTTTTTTAAATTCCACTCTTTCCCATAAAGTTTGAGGATAATCTTTCTCTTTTATATTTATTGCTCTTCCCCTTAAAAAATTTAAAACCTCCTCAATTTCTTCACTTCCATCAAAAACCCTTTCAAAAATGGTATAAGCTCTTGCAACTTTTCCTGTTTCAATTGTTCCACCAAAAACAAATTTTATTTTTTTATTTTTAAATTTTTTTGATTTTTCAACAAATTCATTTAAAAGATTTTTTAATGGCTCTTCTCCCAATCTATAACTTATTGCAACAATTTCTGGGTCAACTTCAATTATTGCACCTATAAGTTTTTCAATTGGAACTGCGCCACCAAGATAGTGAATTTCAAAACCCTCTTTTTTTGCAAGATTCAAAAAATTGAGAAGTCCTGCAACATGTATATCGTTTTCAATTGCTGCACCAACTATTTTTTTATTCATCACCCTCCTCCAGATATTTCACAATCTCTTCTGGAGTTTTTCCCTTAAGACCTAAAGATTCAACTGTTCTTCCAGTTTGAAAATAGTTTTCATTCATCATTATATTTGAAAGTGTTATTATTGAATCAATCGTATCTGTTTTAATTCCAAACTCTTTACCAAATGAGGAGATTGGAACTAAACTCATTGGAACATCTTCAGTTATGTATCTATTATCAATACTTGGAGGGGCAAGAATTCCTTGATAACCACTATTGTTATGAATTGCCTCATAAAGATTTTTTCCAGTTACATCATAAGCGTATTTTAACCAATTAAGAGAAGTAAGGGGCTCGACTCCAAATTTTTTCATAACAAGACACCTTTCTTCATCAACCTTTTCAAGTACTTTTGCAACTGAAATTGTGATTCCTTCGAGATAAAATTCAAATTTTCCTGCTGTTGATTCGATTCTTGCAGCATTAAGAATTAAAGTTGCTGGATGAAAAACAGCACCTATATTATTGAAACTTGTGTAAATTGTGTTTGGTACAACCTCAAACTCTGGCATAACCTCTCTCATAATCTCTTTAAGTTCATCATTTCTTTTCGCAGGAATTGCAGAGATTGGCACGGCATTTTTTATTCTAAAAATTTTAACTACTCCTGGATTTGACATTCTTGATGCAAAAATAAAAGTTTGTGCCTCAGCAACAAGAGTTTCTTTTTTAACTCCTTTTAATCTAAAAACATTTTTAAATTCAAGAGCACCACCTGTTCTTCCTGGATTTAATAAAATTATTTGACCGTCTTCAACAAATGGGGCAATTCTTTCGGCGATTTCTCTGTGAGCAAATGCTGGAACAACAACCATAATGAGTTTTCTCCCTTTTATAGCCTCTTCAAGATCTGTTGTTGCAAATGAAATTTCTGAAATTCCTTTTACTTCACCCTCAACTTTTATTTTTTTGCTCTCAATTATCGGTTCTATTCTCCATCTGCTTCTATTATACAAAGAGGTGTCAAAACCTTTCATAGAAAGATATGCACATAAAGCTTGACCTCCATTTCCTGCACCAATAACAGATATTTTAATCATTAATACCACCTCCTTCTGGGATTTTATTAATTATAACATCTTTCTTTGATGTTGATACAAAATTATAACATTAAATTAGAAATGGTATGTTTTCTTCAAAAAGATTGATAATCTCTTCTTTTTTTATTAATTTTTCAACTTCACCAAATTTTTCTATTTCTCCATTTTTAAGAAAGACAACTTTATCAGATAAAAATTTTATTGAATCTATTTCATGAAAAACAGATATAACCGTTTTGCCTGAGAGTTTTATCTTTTGTAATAATTTTAAAATTTTTATTTTATATTTTAAATCAAGGTGATTTAATGGTTCATCGAGAACAATTATTTCTGTTTCCTGAATTAATGTTCTAATTAATGTTAAAAGTTGTTTTTCTCCCTCAGATAAAAGTTGAAAATTAATCTCTCTTAGATGAATTATGTTAAACTTTTCCATCCAATTTAAAACAATATCTTTATCTTCTTTTTTTACAAATCCATTTATATAAGGTGCTCTACCTGTTAAAAGAAAATCAAAAGTTTTTAGTGGAAAATTAATATTTACCTTTTGTGGAACATAAGAAAAAATTTTTCCTCTATCCCTTTCATTTATTTTAAATATATCAATACCCTTAAAATAAACCCCTCCTTTTTGTGGCTTTAAAAGTCCAATTAAAATTTTTAAAAGTGTTGTTTTTCCACTACCATTTGGACCAAAAATTGTTAAACTATCACCTTTTTCGATACAAAAACTTATATTTTTTAAAATCTCTCTATCTTTATAGAAAAAAGAAACATCTTTTATTTCAAGATAATTTCTATTCATTAAAATACCTTCTCTTTCCATAAAACATACAAAAAGAATGGAACACCTAAAAAAGAAGTTATTGTTGAAACAGGAATTTCTGTTGGATAAAACACTGCTCTTCCAGATAAATCTGAAAGAACCAATAAAAATCCACCAAAAAGCACTGAAAGTAAAATTTGTTTTAAGTGTTTTAAACCAAAAATCTCTCTTAAAATATTTGGCACCATAAGACCTATAAAACCTATAATTCCAGAAACATAAACACTAACCCCTGTTAGAATTGAAATTAAGACAAGTGTTATAGTTTTTAATGAGTTTGTATTTATTCCAAGAGTTTTTGCTTGGTCTTCCCCCAAAGAGTAAACATCAAGTTTAAAACTTATGAAAATAGAGATTATTAAAGCTGGAATAAATATAAAAAATAAAAAAAGAAATTTATTCATATCAGCAGTTGAGAAACCTGTTAAAGACCAAAAGACAGATTTATTTAAAACATCCCTTCCCCATATAACAAGAAAGGTTGAAAGAGAAGAGAAAAGATAATTTATAGCAATTCCAGAAAGAAGTAAATTCAGTGGAGTGATTTTCCCTTTGATTCTACTTATAAGGTAAATCATCGAAACAGAAAAAAGTGCACCAAGAAAAGAGAAAAATGAAAGTGAATATTTAAATATCATATCAAAACCTAAAAAAAGTGATAAGGTTACAAAAAAATTTGCACCAGAAGAAATACCAAACAAAAATGGATCTGCAAGTGGATTTAAAAATAGAGTTTGAGATAGAAGTCCTGCAATTGAAAGAGATGCACCAACAAGAAACGAGGAGAAAACCCTTGGAATTCTTATTTTTATAAATAATTCATCTGCATTTTTAAGATTGAAGATAAATTTTATAACCTCATAAAATGAATATCTTTTAGCACCAAATGATAAAGATAAAAAAAGAGAGATAAAAAGTAAAATTACTATTGTTAATATAAAAAAATTTTTCTTCATCTGATTAGAGGGGAGGAGACATTCGTCTCCTCAGAAAATTTTGATAGTTCATCTTTATGAATCAACCTAAAAAGTTCCTCCATACCATCAATTATTCTAGGTCCTAATCTAAAGATGAGGTCTTGATTTTCAAATATATAAATCCTTCTATTTTTAACAGCATCAATTTTTTCCCATCCAGATCTTTTTAGAACATCATCTATTGTTTGCCCCATATAAGCAATTATAATAACTTCTGGATTTTCATTTATTATGAACTCTTGTGAAAGAATTGGCCAATCTCCAGTTGCTTTGCTTGCGATATTTATTCCTCCGACCCCCTCAATTAAATCATTAATATAAGTATTTTTACCAACAGACATATAAGGACTATTCCAAATCTCTACATAAACTCTTTTCTTTTTGAACTTTCTCGCTTCTTCGATGATTTTCATTCTTTTTTCAGAAAGAACTTCAACAAGATTTCTTGCTTCATCTCTTTTATCAACAACCTTTCCTATTGTTAAAATTAATTTAAATAGTTCATCAACATTTTTTGGGTCAAAAGCAAGTGATTTTATTTTTAATTTTTTAAGATTCATGAATAGATCAATTGGATTGCCCCTAATTCCTAAAACTAAATCTGGTTTAAGGGAGTAAATTTTTTCTAGATTTGGATTTATAAAACCACCAATTTTCTCTTTCTTTTTGGCTTCAGTTGGATAATCACAGAACTCAGTAACACCAACTATTTCATCATTTAATCCCAAAGAAAACAAAATTTCTGTATTTGATGGTGCAAGAGAGACAATCCTTTTTGGTTTTTCATAAAAAGTAACAACATTGTTTAAATCATCTTTAACTGTAATTTTGGGATATATATTTCCTGAAAGAGTAACTTTTTTCTCTTTTTCATTCCAAATAACATTTAAATTGAAAATTTCTCCTAAATCTCTTACAGAAACATAAGTTAAATCTTTAAAAATAAATGGCCTAAATTTAAAATTTCTTTTTGAGTCATTGATTGTGTAAAAATTCTCTTTTAAATAGATTTTAACTTTCTTTGCATCATACTCAAAGTTTATGCTTTTTTCTGAATCAACCCATTTATATTCTATTTCAAGAGCATTAAGGAAATCTCTAACAGGAACAAAGGTTTTTCCATTTTTAACAATTGGGTTTTGTGTGAATTGGAAGGTATTTTCATTTAATTGAAAAAGATTTGAATTGATCTTAAAAGAAAAATTTACACTAAATGAGAAAATATTTTTTTGGGGATGGAAAAATGTAGGAAATAATAAAACAAATAAAAGAATTGATAAAAGTGAGATTTTTAAAAATTTTTTCATCATACTCCTCCTTTCCTTCCCGCGAAGGCGGAAGGTAAAATTTGATCAGGCAGGTCTCCTGGCTTGTGGGTGCTGTAACTTTTCTTTAAGCCTTCCCAGTTTCCCAGTGGCTTAAGGATTAGATCAATACCCACTCACAGTTGCGGGGCAGCGAGGGATTTTCACCCTCTTCCCTACACCTGACCAAAATAATTTTACCAAATTCTTCTACCATTTATAATGTCAAATTTTTAAATTTTTCAATTAAAACTCTCTTTAAGATTATAATTAAAATATGAGAAGAAAAAAGAAAAAATTAAAACTTCCACTTTATTCAAACAAAGTGTCTGCTGGTTTTCCATCACCTGCTGATGATTTTATTGAAAAAACACTAGATCTTAATGACCTTGTTATAAAACATCCTCAAGCAACCTTTTTTGTTAGAGTTTCAGGAAATTCAATGATAAATGCAAACATAAGAGATGGAGATATATTAATTGTTGATAGAGCGCTTGAGCCAAAAGAAGGAAAAATTGTTATTGCAAATGTTGATGGAGAATTTGTGCTTAAAAGAATAAGAAAGAAAAATGGAAAACTATATCTATTTCCTGAAAATTCAGACTTTGATCCTATTGAGATAAAAGAAGGAATGGAGTGCGAGATTTGGGGTGTTGTGACCTATGTTATTCATAAAATTTTATAAATGAAGAGGAAAGTTTTTGCTCTAGTTGATTGTGATAATTTTTATGTATCATGCGAAAGATTTTTTAATCCAAAATTAAAGGGGAAACCTGTTGTTGTTTTGTCAAACAATGATGGTTGTGTTATTTCAAGGTCAAATGAGGTTAAAGAATTGGGTATTCCAATGGGTGCACCAATTTTTCAATATGAAGATTTAGTTAAAAAATATAATATAGAACTTCTATCTTCAAATTTCACTCTATACGGAGATATGTCAAGAAGAGTTATGGAAACAATAAAAACCTTGTGTCCTGATGTTGAGATATATTCAATTGATGAAGCATTCATCTCTTTTGATAGATTTAAATACCATAATATTGATGAGTATATTAAAAGAATAAGAGATAGAGTTTTAAAGTGGACTGGAATACCAATTTCAATTGGAGTAGGTGAAACAAAAACTCTTGCAAAAATTGCAACAAAGTTAGCAAAAAAAGACAAAGGAGGTTCTGGTACATTTAATCTTCTCGATAGAAAAGACATAGATGAGTTTCTTAAAAAATTTGAAATAAGAGATGTTTGGGGGATTGGTGCAAGATTTGAAGAGTTTTTAAAGAAAAATGATATAAAAACAGCTTATGATTACAAATACCTTCCATATGATTGGGTAAAAAAACATCTTAAAACATTTGGTTTAAGAGTTCTTTTAGAACTCAACGGAATTCCATGTATTGATATGGAGTTTGAAGAGAAAACTAAAAAATCAATTTCAACATCAAGGTCTTTTGGAAAAGATCTCACAGATTTTAAAGACCTTAAAGAGGCAATCTCATCTTTTATAACAATTGCATCAGAAAAATTAAGAAAAGGAAGACAACTTTCATCAATCATCTCAGTTTTTTTAATGAGTAATCCATTTAAAAAGGGAGAAAAATATTTTAAGATATCATCATACTATTTTCCAAGACCAACAGCAAATACAAGTGAGATGATTGAAGCCGGAATTCAGGAACTTAAAAAAATCTACAAGAGTGGAATTTTATATAAAAAAGCAGGTGTTATTTTACAAGGTTTAATACCTGAAGAAGAGGGTCAATTTTTCTTTTTTGATTCAATTTACAAAGGAAGTAAAGATGAAATTTTAATGAAAGCGATTGACAATATAAATAAAAAATTTGGAAGAGAAACAATAAAACCACTTTCTTGTGGAATATCAAAACCATTTCAGATGAGACAACTCAACAGATCAAAAAATTATACAACAAGGTGGGAAGAGATCCCAATAGTTAAATCAGGTTAGATTTTAATATGATAAAATTTCTTTGCTATGGCAAAATGTTTAAGGTGTAAAAAAGAGGCAACAATTTTTATTGATAGTTTAAGATTCTGTGAAGATTGTTTTAAGATATATTTTGAAAATAGTTTTTTAAGAGCAATAAATGGAGAAGGACTTAATAAAAAAATGTTAACAAAAGATGAAAAAGTTTTGGTTGCTGTGTCTGGTGGAAAAGATAGCATGGTCTTGTGGTATCTACTTAAAAAGTATGAATTTAATATAACTACTCTTCACATAAATTTAAACTATGGAGATTTTTCAGAAGAAAGTTTAAAGGTAGTAAAAGACTTTGCTTCAAAAATTCAATCACCTTTAATTGTTTTTGATTTAAAAGAAGATTTTGATATTGATATGAAAGAAATTTTTTCAAGAAATAAAAACAGAGAATTTTGCTCTATTTGTGGTTTAATAAAAAGGTATCTATTGAATAAAATTGCATATGATTATAATTTTGATGTAATAGCAACAGGACATAATCTTGATGATGGGGTTGCAGTTGTTTTTAAAGCACTTTTAAATTGGGATTTAGAAATTCTATCAAGAAATCACCCAATTCTTGAAAAAACTCATGAAAAATTGATAAAAAAAGTAAAACCACTTTACCGCCTTCAAGATAAAGAGATTAAAATTTATGCAGATTCAATAGATATTCCACATATAAACATAATCTGTCCATATAAAAAAGGAAAAGTTACTTTGACAAAAACAAAAGAAGTGGTTGACTTTATAGATAAAAATTATAAGGGAATTAAAAGGAGTTTTTATTTTGGTTTTTTAAGAAATAAAAATCTTTTTGAAACTCAAAAACCAAATCTTAAAGAGTGTAAAGTTTGTGGAATGCCAACAACAAATGAAAATATCTGTAATTTCTGTAAATTAACAGGGAGAAAAGAGATTGAGGTTTAAAGAGGGAGATTTAGTTGAAATAATTGACAAAAAAGAGAGAAAAATCATCCTGAAACTCAAAAAAAACGAAAAGTTTCATTTTCATTATGGGTTCATTGAACATAATCAAATTATTGGAAAAGAATACGGAATAAAGATTCTTACCTCAAAAGGTTTTTCAATTTTTGTTTTTCCTCTTAAAAAATCATCATATATTTTACACATGAAAAGAGGAGCACAAATAATTTATCCAAAGGATATTGGACAAATTTTAATTCATGGAGATATTCACAGAGGTTTAAAAATTTTTGAAGCAGGCGGAGGAAGTGGAGCAATTTCAATTTATATTTTATCAATTTTAGGTAAATCTGGAAAACTTGTAACCTATGAAATTAGAGATGATTTTTTAAATATTCTTAAAGAAAATGTAGAAAGATTTTTTGGTGAAATTCCGAAAAATTTTATTTTAAGAAAAAGAGATATATACAGTGAAGGTTTACATGAAGATGATAAAAATTTTGATAGAGTGCTTCTCGACCTTCCAGAACCATGGAATGCTTTAAAAAATGTTGATAGAGGTTTAAAAAAAGGTGGAATAATAATTTCTTATAACCCCACAATTCAACAAATCATAAAATTTAAAATAGAACTTGATAAATTTGGAAATTACTTTTTTGAAGGTATGTATGAAATTTTTGAGAGAAGATGGAAAATAGAAGAGTTAGCTACAAGACCAGTTGATAGAATGATTGCGCACACAGGATTTATAGTTGTTGCAAGAAAAATTTAATTTATGTATAATTTATTTGAAATTTGGGTGGCGCCATAGAACAATGGTCAGTTCGGAGGGCTCTCAATCCTCAGATCGGGGTTCGATTCCCCGTGGCGCTACCAATTTTTTATTTTAAGGTTAAAAAATGAATAGATTTGAAGATTGGTTAAATCAATCAGAAAGAGATTTGAAATTTGCGAAAGAAACTTTAAATAAAGGTTTTTTTGAATGGACATGTTTCATATGTCAACAAAGTGCAGAAAAAGCAGTTAAAGCTTTATACTATAAATTTAATTTTGAGCCATGGGGTCATTCAATTTCAAAACTACTTGAAGAAATTAAAAATGAAGTTAAGTTAGATGATGAAATTATAAATTTAGCAAAATATCTTGATAAGTTTTATATACCAACAAGATATCCAAATGGTTTTTCAGAAGGTTATCCTGGAGTTTATTATACAGAAGAAGAAGCAAAAAGGGCAATTGATGCTTGTGAAAAAATTATCTCTTTTATCAAGAAATTTTTATAAAAATAAAAAAGAAATTTTAAATGAACTTATAGAAGCAATTCAGAAACTTTTGAATATAAGAGATGATATAACAAAAATTATAATTTTTGGTTCCATAATAGATGAAAGATTTGGAATTGGAAGCGATGCTGATATTTTAATCATATTAAAAGAATCTCAATATAAAAGATTTTTTGATAGAATTCCAGAATTTTTAGATTTCTTTAATAAAAATGTTTCAATACCTGTTGATCTTTTTATTTATACTGAAGATGAAATAGAAAAAATGATAAATAAAAACAATCTTTTTATTAAAAGAGTCTTATCTAGTAATTTTTATTTTGAACCTTAAATTTTACTTTATTGTTTTACACTATATTATCAAGTTAATATTAAGTCTAAAAAAAAATCGACTCTATTTGATCAGACCTTTTAATTTAAGATACTCTTTTGCAACTTCTCTTTCATCCTTTCCCAAAACATCAACCTGATAATTTAAGTCTGTTATATCCTCTGTTTTTAAAACTTTTGTTAAAGGTTCCAAAATTTTTTCTATTTCAGGATATTTTTCAAAAACTTCTTTTCTTATAGAAAATGCAGGGTTATATATTGGAAAGAAATTTTTGTCATCTTCCAAAACAAAAAGATTATATTTTTTAAGTTGACCATCTGTTGAAAAAACCATTGCAACATCAATACCTTTTGTTTTATCAACAATTGCAGGGTAAGTTAGCCCTATATCCATTGTTACTATATCACTTTTTGAGTATTTCATTTCATAAAACTTTGATAGAGCATCAAAACCATCTGGTCTTTCATAAAACTCATGATCTATCGCAAATTTAACCTTTCCAGGATTTTTATTAACATACTCTGCAAGAGAAGATAGGGTTTTTCCAAATTTTTCTTTATCCTCTTCTCTTATGGCAAGCGCATAAGTATCATTAAAATCAATTCTATTTATCCAAACTATACCATTTTTCTCATCATATTTTTTAACTTCATTAAAAAGTTCAATTGGGTCTCTAATTAAATAATCTTTTTTAAAAAATGCAGACCAAGCAGTTCCAGTATATTCAAAATATCCATCGATCTGTTTGTTTAAAAGTGCTTCTCTAATAACAAAAGTTTGCATTCCAAAATTTTCTTTTACCTTAAAACCATTTTCTTGAAGAAGAGTAGATGCAAGATATCCTAGAATGTATCCCTCTGTAAATGCTTTTGCCCCAAGAGTTATCTCTTTAATCTCTGTTTTCTTAGTGCAACCATAAAAAGAAAAACTTATTATAAAAATTAATAATAAAATTGTTAAAACTTTTTTCATAAATCCTCCTTAATTTAAAATAATATCATAATTGAAAAATTTTTTCAAAAATTTTCTTACCACCTAATAATTTTTTTCTCTAATTTCTCTAAAATGTAATCGAATAAAATAGCGAGAAGTGCAATTATTATTCCTCCAATCCAAAGCATGTCAAACCTTCTAACTCTTAAACCAATTAATATTATTTTTCCTAAGGTATCAACACCAATTACTGTTGCAACAGTTGCTGTTGCAATATTTATTGTAATTGATGTTTTAATTCCTGATAAAATTCCTTTAAGTGCTATTGGAATTTCTATTTTTCTTAAAATCTCAAAATTTGTGAGCCCCATTCCTCTTCCTGCCTCAATTACTTCTTTAGGGATAATTTTAATTGAGGATAAAGTGTTATAAGTTATTGGTACAATTGAATAAAGAAAAAGTGCTAATACTGCTGTTTTTAATCCGATTCCAGTGTATGTAAAAAGAAGTGCGATAAAAGCAACACTTGGAATTGATTGAAGAGTTCCAAAAAAGTTTAAAATAATCTCCCCAATTTTAAGCACCTTTTCTCTTGAAAATATAATTCCTATAATAACACCAAAAAAAATTGCAGGTATAGTTGATAAAAATGTCACTAAAAGGTGATTTTTTGTTAAATTTAAAATATCATAAAAGTTACTTATTAGATAATTCATCCTCTTTCTCAAAAATTTTAATCATATCATCTAATCTAACATAACCCATAAAACCCCTCTCCATACATTTTACAATTGCAATTTTTTCTCCCTTATTCAATAGGAGAATTATTGTTTCAAGTAAATTTTCATTTTCATTAATTAAAATGATATTTCTAATGCATTTTCTTCCCTTTAAAAACTCATCTTTTAAAACATAATTTATCACTTTATCTTGATCTTTTATTAAGAATACACTTTCATTAAAATTCTCTATTTTTTCTAATTCACTTTTTTCAATAATTTTAAAATCTTTTTTCAAAAAATTTGAAACTTTTTTCAAAGACATAACAAGAAGTTTTCTGTTTCCACCTAAAAGTTCTTCAACAAAAGAGTTTTTAGGATTTTTCAATATATTTTCTGGCTTATCAAATTGAACCATCGAACCCTCTTTCATAACAAGGATTTTATCCCCAAGTTTAATTGCTTCAATAATATCATGTGTTACAAAAACGACTGTTTTCTTTAAAGTTTTTTGAATTTCAATGAAAAAATCTTGAAGTGCTTTTCTATTTATCGGGTCAATTGCTCCAAATGGCTCATCCATAAGAAGAATATCTGGGTCTCCAGCAAGTGCCCTTGCAACACCAACCCTTTGTTTTTCACCACCAGAAAGTTCCTTAGGATATTTATTAAGATAATCAAGAGGAAGATTTATTAGTTCCATCATCTCATACACTCTTTTTTCAATTTTTTTCTTATTCCAACCTAAAAGATTTGGAATAAGAGAAATGTTTTGAAAGATTGTATAGTGTGGAAAAAGACCAACCTCTTGAATTACATAACCTATACTTCTTCTCAAAGAGATTTCATCAAAATCAAAAATAGATTTTTTATTTATAAAAATTTCTCCCTGAGTTGGCTCAATCAACTTGTTTATCATTTTAAGTGTTGTTGTTTTTCCACAACCAGATGGTCCAATGATTATAGAAATTTCACCAATATTAAATTCAAAACTTAAGTTTTTAACAACAAAACTCTCTTTATACCTTTTTGAAACATTTTTAAATTCAATCATATTCTAACTCCTTTTGGAGTTAAAAATTTCTCTAAGAAATATAAAATATAATTTATTAATATACTTAATAAAGAGATCAAAAAAACTCCTGTTAATATCATATTTTTATTGCTTCTCTCAATTCCTTCAAAAATAAAATATCCAAGGCCACCTGCTCCAATTAAAAATGAGACTACTCCAACTCCAATTCCTAAAACAAATCCAACTCTAATTCCAGCCATAAGATATGGAACTGCAAGAGGAAAAATGACTTTAAATATTATTTCTCTGTTTTTCATTCCCATTCCCATTGCACTTTCAATTATTCCTTTGTCAATATTTATAATTGCAGTATAAGTGTTTCTTGTTATAGGAAGAAGAGTATATATAAAAAGAGCTATAATTGCAGGAATTTTTCCAATTCCTATTTTTAGTGGGGATAAAATCACAATTAAAATTCCAAAAAGAGAAAGAGATGGAATTGTAAAAAGAGTACTTATAATTTTCAAAACAAAACCTGCTAATTTTTCATTTTTAGAAATCAGAACTCCAATTAAAATACCAAAAAAAATAGACAATAATAGAGATATAGATACAATATGAAAATGTTCAAGAGTTCTTGAAAAAATTTTATCCAAGTTTTTATATAGATAATCCATTTTTTATAAACTTATCAAATTTAAAATTTTTGTCAAGAGAATTTTATTTTGATACAATGGTTTTAGAATCTTATATTTTTATAGGAAAGGAGAGAATATGAAAGTAATAATAGTTGGTGGTGTTGCTGGTGGAGCAACTTGTGCAACGAGAATAAGAAGGTTAAAGAGTGATGCAGAGATTAAAATTTATGAGAGAGATTATTTTATATCTTATGCAAATTGTGGAATTCCATATTATATTGGTGGTCTTGTTCCAAGAGAGAGGCTTTTTGTTACAACTCCAGATGATATGAAAAAAAAATATAACATAGATGCATACACAAGGCATGAGGTAATAAAAATTTTCCCTCAAGAGAAAAAAGTTTTAGTTAAAAATTTGGAAACTCAAGAAGAGTTTGAAGAGTATTATGACTTCTTAGTTTTATCTCCTGGTGCTTCACCTTTAAAACCAAAAATTCCAGGGATTGAATCTTCAAAAATTTTCACTTTAAGAACAATCGGAGATGCAGATAAAATTGTGGAGCAAATAGATAGTGGAAAAAAAGAAGCAACGGTTGTTGGAGGAGGATTTATTGGAATTGAGGTTACAGAAAATTTGGTAAGAAAAGGGGTTAAGGTTAATTTAGTTGAAGCACTTCCTCAGGTTTTATCTTTTCTTGATAAAGATTTAATATCTTACATTCATGATGAAATTGAATTAAATGAGGTAGATCTTTTTTTAGGTTCTGCTGTAAAAGAGTTTAAAGAAAAAGACGAAAAAATAGAAACAGTTTTAGAAAATGGAGTGGGAATATCAAGTGATTTTGTAATTTTTTCAATTGGTGTAAGACCCGAAATCACTCTTGCGAAAGATGCAGGTCTTTTGATTGGTGAAACAGGTGGAATTTTGGTAGATGAATTTATGAGAACATCTGAACCAAATATTTTTGCAATTGGAGATGCGGTTGAGATAGTAAATTTTGTTTCAGGAACAAAAACAAGAATTCCTCTTGCAGGTCCAACTCACAAACAGGCAAGAGTTGCAGCGGATAATATTTGCGGAATAAACTCAAAATATCTTGGTTCAATGGGAACAGCAATTGTTAAAATTTTTAATATAACTGGTGCTTCAACTGGATTAAACTCCCAAACTTTGGAAAAATTAGGAATCAATTATAAATTTGAATGTCTCTCAACTTTAAATCATGCAGGTTACTTCCCAGATGCATATCCACTTTATATAAAAGTTTTTTATGAAGCAAAAACTGGAAAAATATTAGGAGGGCAAGCAGTAGGCTTTGATGGAGTAGATACAATTATAAACTCACTTGCAACAGCAATGAGATTTAATTCAAAAATAACAGAACTAAAGGATATCGATTTTGCATATTCTCCTCAGTATGGGCATGCAAAAAATCCTCTAAACATTATTGGAACTATGGCTGAAGATGATCTTTCAGGTATTGCTCCAAAAGTTTCGATTTTCGAGATTGATGAGTTGGTTAAAAAAGGAGCAGCGCTTCTTGATATAAGAGAAAAAGAAGAGACCTTTGCAAGCAAACTCGAAAATTCAATTAACATTCCTTTGACAGAATTAAGGAATAGATTAAATGAACTCGAAAAAAATAAACTTTATATTGTGTGCTGTGGAAAAGGTCAAAGAGCATATAATGCTTTAAGACTTCTTCTAGAAAATGGATTTAATGCAAAATATCTTTCAGGTGGTTTAACATTTTACTCCTCTTGTTTTGGAGGAGAAAAAAGCACAAAAAAAGAGTTAGAGTTTAAAAAAGAAATGAGTGAAATAAAAAAAGGTGAAGAGATAGTTAAAGTTGATGCTAGAGGACTTTCTTGTCCAGGACCACTTATGAAGCTTAAAGAGACTCTTGATAAGGTTAGTGAAGGAACTTTAATTGAAGTTGAAGCAACTGATCCAGGATTTTATAATGATATAAAATCTTATGCTCAAAGCAAAGGCCTTTCACTTCTTAATCTTGAAAAAGGAAAAGCAATCAAAGCACTTCTTAAAAAAGAGAAACCTCAAGATGTTTTAGAAAAAATAACTCAAAAACAAAGAAGTGATTCAGTTTCAATAATTCTATTTTCAAATGATTTTGATAAAGTTATGGCATCTTTGATTATTGGAAATGGGGCTCTTTCTATGGGTAAAAAAGTTTCAATTTTTTGTACATTTTGGGGTTTGAATGTTTTAAGAAAGGATTTTAAGGTTCAAGTTAAAAAGAGTTTTGTTGAAAAAATGTTTGGAATGATGATGCCAAGAGGAGCAAAAAAATTGACTTTATCTAAAATGAACATGTTAGGAATTGGAACAAAAATGATCAAGGGAATCATGAAAAAATATAATGTTATGCAACCAGATGAACTTCTTGAAACTTTCATTAAAAATGGTGGAAAAATTATTGCTTGCAGTATGACAATGGATTTAATGGGAATAAAAAGAGAAGAACTCATTGATGGAATTGAAGAGGGGGGAGTTGGAACTTACCTTGCTTTTGCAGAAAATTCTACAATTAACCTTATTATTTAAAGTTATAATTTTGTCTATAACAATCAAAATTTTGTTTATGATAATATCTAAATTTGGAAATATCTTGACAAAAACAATTAAAGGTTTATAATGTATCTAAATTATAAAAATTGGAGGAGTTATGAGAAAGCTTGCGATTGTTGTTTTGATTTTACTACTATTTTTATTGCTGCAAGGGTTAAGAGTTAATGCAAAAAGTACTCCAGAACCAGATTTAGTAAATGAAGAAGAGTTTTTACAACTAAATCGAACACCTCCAGACATAACAAAAGGTGTTCCAATGCTACTTAATTATGTAGTAATTGATGGAGTAAAAATCCCAAAATATTATGCAGATTTACCGATTGTTAAAGAAGAGGGTAAAATAAGATTAATCTTAACACTTCAAGAGCCACCAGTTGTTAACAGAGGAAATCCATTCAGAATAGAATTTCAACAAGCTCAAGTTATAAATTATCTTGATTCATTAAAAATTAATTATAAAGTTGTCACAAAAACCAAAAATATCTATAATCAAATAACAATTGAAATTCCAATTAGCGAATACAAAAAACTAGAAAAAATTCCTTATGTCAGAAGAATTTCTTTTCCAAGAGTATGGAAGTTGGATTTAAGTTTTTCTGTTCCTTTAATCCAAGGCGGACAACCATCTGGTGGTCTTGGTTATACTGGTCAAGGAATTGTTGTTGGAATTGTTGATACTGGAATTGATTACAATCATCCAGATTTAGGAGGTCCAGGATTTCCAAATTCAAAAGTAATTGCAGGATACGATTTTGGTGATTGGGATAATGACCCGAGAGATTGTCAAGGACATGGAACTCATGTTGCTGGAATTGTTGCAGCAGATGGAACTCTTAAGGGTGTTGCAAAAGATGCAAAACTTGTTGCAGCAAAGATAGTAAGAGGATGTTTAGGTTCTGCAACAGGTGAATCTATTGTTGCTGCATTTGAGTATCTTACAAATTTAGGAGTTGATGTTATAAACATGTCTTTTGGTTCTGATTGTGGATTCAATCAACCAGATGACCCTGAACAGATCGCTATATCTAATGCAGTAAGAGCAGGAATTGTTGTAACAATATCAGCAGGAAACGATTATTACCAGTATTCTCCTTATATTTGGATACCAACTTTTGGAAATGGAAGATCAAGTATGGTCTATCCAGATATTGGTGTTGTAGGTGATCCATCAACAACACCAGCAGTTATTTCAGTTGCTTCTTCTGATAACTCTCGTGTAGTAGCTCCATATGCTTTAGAAACAAGTCAAACACCAAATGTAAGTATAGAGTATTTTGTTGGTAGTCCATCTCCTGATCCTGTAACTGTTTTAGGGACAACAATTTCTTATGATGTTCAATTTGTTGGTTTTGGAAACGTTCCTGAAGATTTTTCAAATTTTGTTCCTGGAAGAATTGCTTTAATGGAAAGAGGAGGTGCAACTTTTCTTACTAAAGTAAGAAACGCACAAGCTGCAGGAGCAATAGCAGCAATTGTTCATAATCACGCAACTGGTGGAGATGCTCTTCTTACTATGGCGTTAGCAAGTGATATAACAATACCTGCAATATTTATAGGACGCTCTGATGGTTTATATTTAAGAAGTTTAACATCTCCAAGAATTAGATTCACAGGATTAATGTCATCTGCTCCAGTAGCAACAGTCAATCAACCATCTGCATTTACATCTTGGGGACTAACTCCATTTATGGAAGGAAAACCAGAACTATCTGCTCCTGGTGGATTTATTTACTCAACAGTACCTGATGGTGGTTATGCAGTGTATTCTGGAACCTCGATGGCAGCACCTCATGTTGCAGGTGCAGCAGCACTTATGCTTGAGAAAGACCCAACACTTAAACCAGAGGAGATAAAAAACATTCTTATGACAACATCAACTATTTTAACAATAGCAGGTTTTCCATTTTCACCGAGATTACAGGGTTCAGGAAGAATCGATATGGTTAAAGCATTAAATGCTATAAATTATAAAGTTTTAGTATATGGAAATAACCCTAATTCTCCTTGGATTACAGGAGATAGTGAATATGCTTCATTCTTCATAGAGAAAATAAGAGTTGTAAATAGAACTTCATCTCCATTAACTTACAATTTATCAGGACGTAGAATGATTTGGTATGTAAGAAGTTACCTATATATGCATGGTACAACAGGCTTCACATTTAGAGATTTATTCTTAAATCCAATAACATCTATAACAGTTCCTGCAAATGGAAGCGTCGAGTTCTTTATGGAACTTGATATGAATTTATTCTCAGCTTTTGATAATGTTTTCGTTGATGGTTTCATATATTTAACCTCACCAGGGCCTCACCCAAGTTTAAATATTCCTTTTGCAATTCTTCATGGTGATTGGCAAGATGTATCTTATGATCATAGACAACCTACACCATTTTACACACGTAATCCTGTTATCGATCCAATTGCATACGATCCAGATGAATATTGGTGGTGGTTTGGTTATACATGGCTTTATGAACTAGTTGGTCAAACTTTTTATCCACTCGGAAGAGATTTTAACAATCAACTCCTAAGAAATAAAATAGCTATATCTCCAAATGGAGATGGTATAAAAGATGAAGTGTGGTCTCTCATTTCACTATTAAGAGGCACAAGAGAAATTCAATTTCAAATTTTGAATAGTTCAAGACAAAGACTTTTAACACCTATAGTTGACACGTATGTCAGAAAAAATGGCTTACAAACAGGTTGGTATACATATTGGTACGGATGGAATAATGATTGGGTTTGGGATGGTAGAGATACAAATGGAAATGTTTTACCAGATGGAAGTTATTTCTTTAGAATTCAAGCTGAGGCAGGAACTGATCCAACTGGTGGTCCTATAACATATGACATCAGAGACTTTCCATTGATTATAGATACTGTATCACCCATTATAACTTGGAATGTGGTTGAAAGCTCAGGTAACACAGTTATCTCTTGGAGTGCAACAGATGAAAGAAGTGGCATTTGGGGTTACAAGATATATAAAAATGGTACACTTGTTGCAACTGTTTCTCCTTCAGTAACATCGTACACGCTTTCAGGTTCTCCAATTGGTCACACATTCCATGTCGAAGCAATAGATTTTGCTGGTAATTCAAGTTTAGTTCTTCCAACAGCCAGAAATATTTCAAGAGGATATTTCTTCCAGATAAATCCATCAACAAATTCATGGAGATTTGTATGGCCAAGTAGAAACCTATATACAAATTGGTATGGTTCAACAAGATTCCAATTTGATCCTTTATCAGGAAAGGCATTTGTTGCTTTTGCTGATGGAAATGTAAATCTTATTTTTGATGGAAATTTCTTTAAACAATCTTTCAGAATAACTCTTAACATGAAAAGAGAGGGTGTAACTATTCACGATGTAGTGGGAAGACCTTAAAAAATTATTTTAAAAATCTAAGCCCTGGGAGAAATTCCAGGGCTTTTTTTATTTTGTTATTAATACACTAATTTAATCTTGAGTTATATTTACACAAAGTTGTGAAAATTGGTAACAAGTAAAATTTTATGATTTATAAAAGGAATTTTTACAATATGTATAAATTTTTCACAAAAAATTTTTTATGAAGCTCTTTTTTTATTTAAAAAAGCCTTAATTTTATCTTATCAAATTTTGGCACTAAATTTGCATACTAATATTTGGAGTTTGAGTATGGCAGTAACTCTGAACCGCTGGGTTATACCAGAGTGGGTAGGAGACGCTAAAAATTTCTCAAACTCAAAACTTTTAAAGAGAGGAGGTGGTATTAGAAGGTGAAAAGGAAAAAGTCTTTTATCTTAAAGGTTAGGGAGGATAAAAGACTTAAAGAGTTTTTAAAGACCCTAACCCCGCGTGAGGACGGATTCCTCAAAAATTTTTAATTTAAAGGAGGTTTACGCTTATGCGTAAAATTTTATCATTTATATTAATTGCATTAATGGTCCTCTCCTTTGTTCCACTAAGAAGTAACAAGATAGTTTATGCCCAAACAACAAGAAACGCAACAATGATCGTTAATGCATTGTGGGCGGTAACATATGATTATACCTCTCGAAGAGGTGATGTTAATTCTACTTTAAGACCATATTCTTTCTTATGGTTTGTGACAGGTTTCACACCTAGTTTAGGTACAGATTTCTTTTTGACAGTTGTTTCTGATGCTTCAGGTTCAAGATTAATGGATAGATACTATGCAATAATTGCAAGTGATGGTCAACAAAATCATTTATTCATAGATCCAGATACTACTTTTGAAACACCTTCGGCTACAAACAATACAAGAAGGTATGGTCCATTCCCACTTGGAACTACATTATCAAGATGGACAATCACAATTGGTGGAAGAAATTTTGTTTTGAATTTCTTAGATAATAATAATAATAATTTAAATCAAGGAGATGGATTAATTTTATTTGAGGTTTTAAGAGCGTCTTGTTGTGGAAGTAGAGTTGTTTATGACATTGCAGTTCAATCTGATATGGAACCAGCGTATAATACACAAAATCTCCCAGGAAATCCTCTTATTGCGGCAAGATTATCAAAAGGAACAGGTTTAGACATTTTAACTCCAATTTCTCAGCAACTACAATGGTCAGTTGCTCATGGAATTGCAACAACTGTTTTCCACAATATAACATTAACAAGCAGAGAATTTTTAGATCTTGAGATTTGGTTTGATAACGGCTATAATAATATTTTAAACGCTCAGTCTCTTTTAATTGCAAACAACACCAAGGATGATTACGATCCAGAGGTTGCTGCAGAGCAATGGTTTGGACAAGTTAATGGAAACTATGGTGATCTACTAAATCAAGGGCAAGTAATAAGAGTAACAGATCTTTATGGTAATAAGCTCTATATCCTAGATACAGATTCAGACTATGTCATTGATAATAATGAATTTGTTTTAGAGCCTGTTGAAGGTGAACTATTCTTTAAGGTAAAACATATAATTCAATTACTACCTTCAGTTTCGCAATCACCAGAATTAATAATCGCTGATACAAACGTAATTGATATTGATGGTGGTGGTGTTATCTCCCCAGGAGATACAGTAGTTGCTAATGATAGTTATCAATCTCAAACTCCACTTCTTTATCCTGGACTAACATTAATATACGGTGATTTCAGAGGTTTTGATATACCAGTTCTTCCTGGAGAAATAACTCTTGATGTTAAGGTTTTTGAAACATATCCTGGAGGTAAAGATGTTGATAGACTAAGAGTCGAACAAACATACACTGTTATTGTTTCATTACCAGAAGATTGTGTATTGCCACCAGGAGCAAAAGTTCACGTTTTAGCACAAGTTCCAGGCTATCATCCAGTTAATTTAGGAAATCCTCCAACTCCTTCATATGTAGAAGGATATGAAACAGTTCTTCCAGGCGGAGATTTCTATCTTAGTGCAACACAAAAAAGCTATAGATTTGAAATTACTCCATGGAGAGGTTCACTTGCAAAAACAATGAAACATGATTTTCCACAAGTAAGAATATCTGCCTATGCCGAAATTTATGATGCTATTGGACCAGTAGATGGTGTATATGGAAATGTAACCATTCCGTTCCCTGCAGATGCTTATGTTGAGAACAATGAACCAGATTATATATTTGTAGATGGTGTGTATAGAGATATGTATGATTGCTGGTTTTCAAAATTCTATCCAATTGAACCAGAAGTAATTATTGCAAGAGGTGATAGAGAATGTATTTCATTTCTTGATCAAAGATTTCCAAACTTTGGAATCTACATTGAAAATAGTAATAATTTAATAGATGTTGATGATCCATTTGGACCATTTAATCCTGCCCAAGATACAAATATTTATGCATATGTAAATGCAAGTGGTGGTGGAATCTTATGGTATGCTCTTGTAAGGGATACATATAATAATTTATATATCTTACAGAAAGGTTCATCAGTTGATTATCTTTGGTTGATGAATGACCAAGCGCCATATAATGTTTACAATTGGAGGAGTCCAAATGAGATATTAAATTCCACACCAATAAGTGTCTCTGCAATGACATTCTCTGATAATATATTAAAAAATGGAATACCTGATAACGGAGAAACCGTTG
>FMSI01103659.1_pt1 | contig 29100 bp, 27 predicted proteins | sample 1504471 | NCBI WGS metagenome assembly FMSI01 (sample SAMEA4475357, study PRJEB15587) | soil metagenome | biome: Soil; feature: Field | place: India | collected 2015-03-11 | depth 0 m
TCAATATAGCTAAAGAATTTTCTATTCCATCTCAATTTTCTCTTGAAGAGAGAATGGGTTGTGGATTTGGAGCTTGCTGGGGGTGCGTTGCAAGGATAAGAAGAAATGGAAAGGAAGAGTGGGTTAAAATATGCCAGGAGGGCCCTGTTTTCAACGGGGAGGAGATAATATGGTAGATTTATCCGTTAATCTTGGATTTATAAAATTGAAAAACCCTATCCTTACCGCCAGTGGAACATTTGGATACGGTCTTGAATTCAGCTCTTTTTTCGACCTTTCAATCTTAGGAGGGATAATAACAAAGGGAATTTTTATGAATCCAAAAGAGGGGAACCCTCCTCCGAGAATCTGGGAGACCTCTTCTGGAATGCTCAACTCAATTGGACTTCAGGGGATAGGAGTTGAAAGATTTGCAAGGGAAATTCTTCCTGAGTTAAGAAAATTTAATACCCACATAATTGTGAATGTATGTGGACACAATGATGAAGAGTATGCTGAAGTTTCTTCCTATTTAAGTAAAGAGGAGGGAATATCAGCCTTTGAGCTTAACATTTCGTGTCCAAATATCCATAGAAATGGATTGTGTCCTGCCATGGAGCCAGAATGGACATACAGAATTGTCAAAATGGTAAAGGAGGTTACATCTGTCCCTCTAATTGTAAAACTTTCCCCAAATGTATCAGATATTAGTTCAATTGCAATCTCAGCTCAGGAGGGAGGAGCTGATGCAATATCTTTAATAAACACAGTTCTTGCCATGGGTGTTGACTGGAGGACAAGGAAGTCAAGATTGGGGAATGTAATGGGTGGACTTTCTGGTCCTGCAATAAAGCCCATTGCCCTGAAAATGGTTTTTCAGGTAGTAAGAAGTGTAAAAATCCCAGTTATAGGTATTGGAGGAATAATGACAGGAGAGGATGTAATGGAATTTCTCGTAGTTGGAGCAAAAGCTGTGGAAGTTGGCACTGCAAACTTTTCAGACCCTCACGCCTGTGCGAGAATAATAAAAGAGATAGAGGAAATATGTAAAAGGGAGGGGATAAAAAGAATTGAGGATATAATTGGAACTCTTGAAGTATAGAGGTGAAAAATGGAAATATTAAAAAAAGTAATAGTTGCTCTTGATGTCGATGGGATGGAAGAAGTTAAAAAATTTGTTAATTTATTATCCGGAATAGAGATATTTAAGATTGGTCCCAGATTATTTTTAAAATATGGAGCTGAAATCGTTAATTTTCTTCAAGAGAAAGGAAAAGAAGCTTTTCTTGACTTAAAATTTCACGATATTCCCAACACAGTCTATCACTCTGTAAAGGAAGCAACAAAATTAGGAGTCTCAATGCTGACAATTCATGCCCTTGGTGGAAAGGAGATGATAAAGAGTGCCGTTAAAGGAGCGGAAGAGGAGAGCTTGAGATTAGGGATTGAAAGACCAAAAATAATGGGAGTTACAATTCTTACAAGTATGGATGAAAAAAATGCAAAGGAGGTTGGATTCGGACATGAAATTGAAAAAATGGTAAAAAAGCTCACTCTCCTTGCCTTTGAAAGTGGAGCGGATGGAGTAATAGCATCTCCAAGAGAGATAAAGATTATAAGAGAAGTGGCAGGAGAAAATTTCTTGATTGCAACTCCTGGAATAAGATTTGAGGAAGGAAAAGATGACCAGAAAAGAACCCTCTCTCCATCAGAGGCTTTCAGTTTCGGAGCAAACTACATAATAATTGGAAGACCAATTCTAAATCAACCTCAACAAGTCGTTGAGGAGCTTCTGAAAATAAAAATTTAGAGAATTAAAATGTTACTCCTGCTTTTCCTGCTACAAAAACTGCACCCGCAATGACGCCTACAACAAAATAAACAATAACATTAACTACAATCACAACAATTACATAACCAATTGCCTTATCCTTAGGAGTGTCCATAAGTTCAGGAAGACCTATGAAAAGAAGATATAACCCGTAAATTACTGCTAAAAGAACAAGAATCCCAAGAAAAGGAATTATGTAAAGAATTCCAGCAACCCAGACTGGAGTCATCGAATAAACAACCGCTTTGAAAGCATTTACAAAATTCTTCTGGGAGCCAAAACTTGGAGCAAGGGAATCAGCTATAAAAGCTGTAAGGGCAAGACCAGCAAGACCTAAGACATACCAGAAGATTGCATAACCTAAGGCTGTTCCAATTGACCATCTGAAATGAACCCCTAAAACAGATGTTCCAACCAAAGCTTTCCCTATAAACTGAGCAATTGCAGGAATTGCTGCAAGGATTACAGCATATGAAAGATAAATATTCTGAACTGTTGTCTGCTCAGCTTTAATCTCAGCCCATGCTTCTTTTGGGCTTAAAATAATCTTCTTCACCCTTTCAACAATATTCATATTTCTCACTCCTTTCTTTCATTAATCTTCTTAAGTGTAAAGTAAAAAATTCCTCCTGTCAAATGAAATATGAAATTCAATTGAATTCATTGAAATAAAAATTTAAAATTATATAGTGGGAGGTGAAATTTGAAGAGGCTTTTTTCTTCTTTTGTTTTATATTTGATAATTTTGTTCATACCTTTAGAGGGAAAGGATTTTATTCTGAAACTCGAAAAAGAATTTGAGGTTGACTACGGAGTTACTTCTTTTGACTATCACAATGGAAAATTCTATCTTTCAAATTCTTTGCTGAACCAAATTGTAATTTGCAATGAAAAAGGTGAGGAAGTTGAGAAGAACAGGGGAAAGAAGGTGTTGGACCGGCTGAGTTCGGAATACAATCTCCGGGAGCACTCATTATTATAGGAGAAAAAATTTTTGTGAATGACCCAGTGAATTTCAGAATTCAAATTTTAGACCTTGAAGGAAATTTCTTAAAACAGATGAAATTCTGGAGTGAGATTCCTTTGATAACACTCGTGAAAATTTATCCAATTAACAATAAGATGATAGGGTTATACGGTTATTCCATGGAAACAAAAGAAAATGAGGCTAAAATGAATCACAAATTTATAATTTTAAATTTGGAAGATTGACAAAGAAAGCATGCGATCCTTCAACCCTTTTCAGGGATATTTTCCTCCTGTCATCGTAAAAAATATGATTTTTCAGGCAGACAGGGAAGATTTTATTGTTGGTGTTTATAATATGGAAGGGAAAAAGTTAAAAGATATAAAGAAAAAGGCGAAGAATATCCCTCTATCAGAGGACTTGAAAAAATATTTCTCGGAAATGGAAGAGTTTGAAATGGCAAAAAAACTTTCTCAAGGAATGGTTGATTTTTCTTTCCCCTCCCATCTTCCAATAATAAGAAGTATTCTTGCTATTGAAGATAATTTGATTGTTTTAACCTGGAAAGACTGGTATGAGGAAAATTTCAAAGGCAAGTGAAAGAAATTCACGTAGAAATATTCAATTTGAATGGAGAATATCTTGGAAAAGGAAAGACAAATTTTCTTCCTGATGAGGTCGTAATGGTAAAAGGGAAAAATGTTTTTATTCTCCATGAAGAAGAGAAAAGGAAAATATTAGAAGTAATGAGGTTGTAAGTTTAAATGGGAAAGAAAGGCAAGGAAAGCAGCCTTGTAAAAGCTACTCAAAGTTTAAGGCTGAATGGAAAAGAAGAAAAAATCAAAATTAGCGTGCTGAAAGAAGCGAGCTCTGAGCTTTTAGCTTTTTAAATGCCGGAGGAGGGAGTCGAACCCTCACGCTCCCGAAGGAGCCCAAGATTTTGAGTCTTGTGCGTCTGCCAATTTCGCCACTCCGGCATCTTTTCAAATTTTATCATTTAGTGGTTATTTCTTCAATAGTTCGAATATAAACTTATGTAATGTACTATACGGTCGGGAAATTTAATCCAATTTGCTGATTTTTGACTTTTGTTTCTTATATTTTTATAATAGTTTGGACTTATGCGAAAATTTTTATTATATCTTCTATTCTTTGTCATTCTGATTGCTTTTTTTACTGATATTTATTTCTTTTTTTTTCTTTTTAATCGGAATCTTGAAGATGCAAATAGATTGAGGGAAGCATCCTTAGCCCTGAAAAATATTTCAACGAGTTCAACAAAAATATACAGTGGGCTTGATGTTTCCAATAGTATAGTTGAAATAAAGGAAAACAAAGATAAATTTGAAAGTTTTCTAATGAGAAGGAATTTAGCAGGGATCAATTTTGAAACTTTTTCTTCCCTCTGGAGGGAGACTAATGGCAATATTGCTACTCTGGTAAAGAATGAAAGGAGCTCAGGAGATTTCTTCAGAGCATATAGCGATATTAATAGCTCAATTTCCCCGATGGTTGAAAGGCTTGAAATAATTGAAAAACAATGCAGAAAAAAGGCAAAATTTTATATTTTTGTATTTGGCATAATTAATATTTTAATTATCATAAGTTTGTCTTTGTTTTTGGTTCTTCTGCAAAGGAAAAGATTCTCTGATTTCGAAAAGAAAAGATTGGCTGTTAAAAACCTTCTTGAAAATCTAAACAAAGAAGTGGAGGAAGTGGCTGATGAGATTGAAGAGATTTCTACAAAGACAATTAAACTTTCCCTCAGAAAAAGTGAAAATGGTTATTCCTTAATAACTTCATCCCTTGAAGAGATGAGAAAGAGGATAGATTCTTTTCTCGATGAGTCATTTGTAACTGAAGGAGAAGATTCCAAAGGTAACCTTCAAAAACTTATAGATTCCCTTTCTTTATCCCTTAATAACATCATTGCAAATACAATTGTTGAGATGGAAAAATTCAAAGAGACTGAGAAGAGTATTGAAAAGATAAGTGGAAAACTTTCTTTTTTGAAAAAGAAAGTGGCTGAAATATCCTTATCTATTAGAAACAAAGAAAAAGAGTTGTAACTATTTTTTCAAAACCCATTTTTCCAGCCATTCCAGCTCTTTTTTCATTTTGTATAATTGATGTTTTGGTTCTCTCAATCCATGGGGCTCTCTTGGAAATATTACAAGTTCTGTTTCAACCCCATTTTTCAAAAGTCCCATGTGGAGTTCTTTACTCTGGGGTAAAGGAACCCTCTCGTCTTCCTCTCCACACAAAATTAAAGTAGGAGTCTTAACATTTTTTACATATAGTATAGGAGAATATTTAAGATATAAAGCAACTTTATTCCATGGCTTATCCAGGAAATAGAATTCTCTTGTATACTGAATATCTGTCTGAGCATACATGGAAATCCAGTTGGCAGTTCCTGCTCCAGAGCATGCTCCTTTGAATAAATCGGGATAGTGAGTAATAAGCCAGTTGGTCATGTGTCCACCCGCACTCCATCCCATAACACCAAGTCTCTCTTTATCCACAAATCCTTCTTTTATAAGGGATTCAATTCCTGAAACAATGTCATCTATGCTCCTGTCAAAGTATCTTCCTGCAATCTCTTTCATAAAAGTTTCCCCATATCCTGTTGAGCCTCTATAATTAGGCTGAAAAACAACCCATCCTCTTCCAGTAAAGACATGGGAGTAAATAGAGATCTCCGATGGGAAAGAGAGCATATAAGCGGAAGCAGGTCCTCCGTGAAGTTGAACAATAAGGGGATATTTTTTGCCCTTCTCAAAATCATGGGGTAACCCTAAAACGCCCTCAACAATTTTACCATCCTTGCTTTTCCATCTATAGGGCTTGAACTCGCCGAGATAGAACACATCCATTTGAGGATTTAAATCTACTAATTTTACAGGCTTAAAATCATCTATTGATGTAATATAGATTGAAGGAGGAGATTTCGTATCTGTGAAAGTGCAAACAATTTTATTTTCATTTTTTATGATTATGGAATTTTTGAATACACCCTCTTCCTTTGAAATGGGAGAGATTGTATTCTTATTTAAATCCAGTTTGTAGAAATTAGCTGTTACTCCAATATTACCTGTGAAAACAATTGTGTCGTTGGTAAACCATTCATAGGAGGAAACCTCTCCAACAAACGAAGAGGATACCGGTCTTACTTTCATATCTTTCAGGTTTAATAAAAACAGCTTGGAGGAACCAGGAGTTCTAAGATTCAAATCAGATGATGAAACAAAAGATATAAATGCACGGTCTGGAGAGAAGTTAAATGACCTCTCGGAAGCCATATTGTTTGTCAATCTTTTTGGTTCTCCGCCATCAATAGAGATTAAGTAAAGCTCGCTAAATATTAAATCGTCAACCCTGGGAGATGGCGAAGCAGAATAAAGTATCTCTTTAGCGTCAGGAGAAATTTGGAATTGGGAGACATGGAAATTTCCATTTGTTAATTTTTTATTTTCTTTTCCGTCAATTGAGATTTTCCAGATATGGGAATTTTTTAAATTTTTAAAGAGAGAATACGCATCGTCCTTCTCTTTGAGCTTCTTTTCCTCTCCTTCCGTTTTTGGATCCTTCATAAGATAGACAATGTGTTTAGAATCGGATGCCCATTCAAAACTTTCAACTCCAGTGGGAGAATCTGTTAGCTTCCATGGCTCTCCCATATCTGTTCTCATAATATAAATTTGATTTTTCCCGTCCCTGTTGGAGATAAAAGCTATTAGCTTCCCATCGGGAGACCATCTTGGAGAAGTATCCTGTTTTGGAGATTGGGTTAATTTTGAAAGGGAGCCATTTTCAATGTTGAGGAGCCAGATATCTGTGTTATACTCGTTTTCTTTTAAATTGCATTCCCTAACAGTAAAAAGAACCTTTTTCCCATCTGGAGATAAATTTAAATCTGAAATCCCTTTTATCCCGATTATATCTTCTGGCTCCATAACTCTTTTTTCTGTATATAAGGGCATAATAATTATCAAAAAGGAGATTAAAAACAAAAATCTCTTCATACTTACCTCCATTTTTAAATACTATTTTAAGACAAAATTGTTTAATTTAAAATGTTTATTAAAAAGCTTATAATTATTTAATGAAGGCTTTTCTGCTCGGCTCAACAGGACTAATAGGGAATCACACAGCAAGGGAACTCTTGAATAATGGATATGAAGTCAGGGCTCTTGTAAGAAAAGAAACCAAAAGAGAACTTCTCCAAGGGCTAAATCTTGAGATATTTGAAGGGGATATAAACGAAAAGGAGTCCTTAGTATCAGGGATGAAAGATTGCGATATAGTTGTCCATTGCGCCGCTTATTACCCTAAATTTTCTATCAGAAAAGAAGTTGAAACAGAGAATGCCTTAAAGGAAATTCGGAATGTGATGGAAGCATGTGTTGAATCTGGAGTGAAAAAGATGCTTTATGTAAGCTCAGTTGGAACAATCTGGAAGGATAAAAATGGTATAGGAAGGGAGAGCATACCCTTTGATTTTGATAGGATAAAAGGTGTATATCACAGAATAAAATTTTTGTTGGAAGAGGAGACAAAAAGATATTCAGAAAAGGGGATTGAGATTATAATCGTGAATCCAACTTTATGCATTGGAGAATATGAAACAAAGCCAATCCAGTTTTGTTTAATCCCAAGGGTTCTAAAAATTTTACCCTTTTATACTGATGGAAAGATGAATGCTGTAGATGTAAGGGATGTTGCAAAGGGGATAGTTCTTGCCATGGAAAGAGGGAAAAACTTAGAAAGATATATTCTCGGAGGAGAAAATCTTACTGTGAAAGAATTCTTAAAAAAAATTGCAAAAATTGCAAAGGCTCCACCTCCCAAAATAAAAATCCCCTGGTGGGTTTCCCTTTACGGAGCATACATATCAGAGTTTTTATCCTATTATATTCTTAAAAATTATCCCTCAATTCCTCTGAGCGGTATACACATGGCTAAATACAGCTTCTTTGTGAACACAGAGAAAGCGGAAAATGAACTTGGATTCAAACTTTCTCCCATTGATGATTCAATTAAAAGAGCACTGGACTGGTTTAAGAAGATTGGCTATATTTAAATGAAGGTTTTAAAGGTTGCCCTTACAGGTGGAATTGCAACGGGTAAATCTGTAATTTCTGAATATCTAAAGAAAAAAGGTTGTTATGTCTGTCATTCAGACCTTTTAGCCCATGAATTAATGGAACCCGGAAATTTTGCCTGGGAAAAGATTGTTGAACATTTCGGAAAATCAATAATTTTGGCTGATGGAAAAATTGACAGAAAAAAGTTAGGAGATATTGTCTTTAATTCAGAAGAGGAAAGAAAATTTCTCAACAATTTGATGCATCCCCTTGTTCTGGAAAGGAAGAAAAAGATTGTTGAGGAGCTTGAGAGGACAGAAAAGGGAAAGATTTTTGTCTCTGAAGCAGCTCTAACCATAGAGGCTGGTTTTCACAGTTTTTACCATAGAGTAATTGTTGCCCATGCACCTCTTGAAATTAGATTAAAAAGATTGATGGAAAGGGATGGAATTGGACCGGAACTCGCTTTGAAAAAAATAAACTCTCAACTTCCCAACGAAGAAAAATTAAAATATGCCCATTACATAATTGATACATCGGGAAAGATAAAAGAAACATTGAAATGGACAAAAAGAGTTTTTAAGAGGCTTTTAGAAGATTGGGAAAAGTTGAATAACGAAGAATTGTGAGCGGGTTTCGAAAGAAATTCTGAAAGTCTAAAAATAGTTTCATCTTTCAGGAGCTGTCTCCTCTACAATTTCAATTGCTCTTTCAAAATTGCCTGTTTTAGCTATCTCATTCACAACAATAAAAACAGCATTTCCACGCATATCCTCATCAATTATTTTGTTTGCAATCTCTAAGGCTTGATCAAATTTACCGGCTTTAGCCATATCTTCTATAATGTATCTTAATGTCCAGAATCGCTCTTTATAGTCTGATATACTCTTTGCAAGCTTAAAAGCCATCTCAAATTCACCCACATCAGCCATATCCATCCAATGTACCTGAGCTTATCAAATCGTTTTTCTGAGTCCAGTATTCTTTGAGCAGTTTCAATGGCTTTATTAAATAGAAGATGCTTCCTGTCTATTTCCTCTCATTGCCATGTTTTTAGCAATTGAAGTGAGGGCATTAATAAGAAAACTTTCATCCCTTATCCTGTGACAAATTTCAAGAGCCTTATGAAACTCTCCCCTCTTTGCAAGCCAGGGGGGAGTTTTAATACCTTCAACAAGTTCAAGAGCCTTATCAAAGTAACCAGTAAAGGGCAGAATAGCTACTATCTTCTTCCATGCTTAGAACAATCTCAGTTGCTTTTTCAAAGTTTCCTGCCTTTGCAAGTTTTTTTACTATTTCAGCGATCGCCCTATCGCATCTTTTTTTATCAGACATTTTTGAGGTTAATTCAATGGCTTGTTCAAATCTATCCCTTTCACAAGGGAAAAAGCAATTGAACAAAGGATGGAGTATTGGAAATCTGGATCACTAACCTTTTGAGAAACCTCAAAAGCCTCTCTAAATTTCCCTTTCTCAACCATAATTTCTGCAATGGTCTCAAAAAGACTTTAACGGGTATCTTCTTTAGGGATTTTCTTCGCAATTTCAAGATCATGCTTGAAAAAAACCGCTTTCAGCCAATTCCCTCACAATATAATATCGGGCACATTTACATTCTTCAGACTCTCCTTATTTAACCATCTTCTCTATAATAGATTTAAATGCCCCATAGTTATACTCCTCATCAGTTATTTTAAGGGAAAGTTCAATGGCTTCATTAAATTTTCCTTTTTCAGCCATATAAGATGCAATTGTATAGAATGCGGAAGAGCGGGAATAATTCGGCAATGCAGGAGCCGCCATAGATAAAACTTCTTCAGGTTCTTCTTTCTCAACTTCCCCTGAAACATCTATCGGAATAAGCTCCTTAAGGGATTTATTAGTATGTCGGTAATAATATCCTATGCTAATTAAGACTATTCCTACTGTGAAAAGAACAATAAAAAATATTAACCTTATTTTCTTCTTGTGTAGAAACTTAACCCTTTCATTCCTTCAATCTCCCTTTTCAAATATATGTAAGATTTTTTATGATGTAAAATCAACTTTTCTTTTTAACTAATATATAAACTACGGTTAGAAAAATAAAAATGGGTGAAAACCAAATAGCTTACAGCTGTTAGTTCATAGCTGTCAGCTAATATTGACAATTTTGTAGTATTGGATTATTTTATTAATTGTTTGGGCGGTTAGCTCAGCGGTAGAGCACTGGTCTTACACGCCGGGGGTCAGAGGTTCAAATCCTCTACCGCCCACCATGATATTTATTTAAAGGGTGCTCTTTTATAATAGGTTGGTTCCTCTAAAAATCCGATCATAATATCCACTTTTATTTCGTCTTCCCATAGGGGAAAGGATTGATGTGAGAGGGAGTAAAAATAAGGAAAAGGTTTGCTCCTTTGAACCAAAATAGCTTTAGCTAGGAGCTGTTCGCTGTTAACCATTCTGGGGAGAGTATTTTGGAAAAACTAACCTGATATATTTTTATTCCTTGAAGAAAATTTATGGTGTAATGTAGCTTGTGTTCTTGATTACTTTATAATTTATTAAATAATATATAAATTTGGAAGGAGGAATAAATGTCTAAAGCACAAGCAAAATTAACACCCGTTGAAATTATAAGAGCGATTGAGAATCTTACTCCTGATGAGTTGGAGACTTTATTTATAATGCTTGATAGAGAGCTTGCTGGCGAGCTTCTGCTCAGGAGAGAGGAGGCAAAAGAAGAATTTAGAAAGGATGAGCTTCGGACAAAAGAAGAGATTTTTAAAGATTGATTGAGTTAAAATTCTCAATAGCTACAGAGAAAGATATAAAAAAAATTAGATAAAAAGATTTAAACAGTTCTTCTAAATGAGCATATACCTAAAATTGAGAAAAATTCATATTGTGGATTTGCATTAAAATATGGATTTGAGGGGCTTTATTCCTATCACTTTAGTTATGGTGGAAATCAGTATCGAATCGTTTATGAAATTTACAAAGAATATAAAATCGCGGTGGTCATCATGGTTGGTCCGAGAGAGCGATTTTATGAACGCCTTCGTCAAAGGATAAGTAATAAATAATTTTAAAGCATGACCTTACTCCTTTGATTTGTTTAATGAATTTGATAAAATTTACATGAAAGGCAAGAAAAGATGAAAATATTGAATTCTTTTCAAATGAGGGAGGTGGATAGGAAAGCAATAAATGAATTGGGAATTCCAGGTGTTGTATTGATGGAGAATGCCGGAAGGTCCGCTTTTGAAGAGATTGCAAGAAGATTTCCTGATTTTAGAAAGAAGAAAATTTCCATCCTTTGCGGGAAAGGAAACAATGGAGGTGATGGTTTCGTAATTGCCCGCCATTTGATTAATAATGGCTCAAACCCGGATGTTTATCTTTTTGGTAATGAGGAGGATGTCAAAGGTGATGCAAGAATAAATCTTTTTATTCTTTCAAAAATGGGAATAAAAATAAAAAAAATCAACCAGGAAGAAGATTGGGAAATATTTAAAGGAGAAGTGAAGGAATCTGAGATAATTATTGATTCTATTTTTGGAACAGGTTTTCAGGGAAGAATTGAAGGATTACTGGAAAGAATCTTCTCAGATATAAACACTTTTCAGGGATATAAGATTTCAATTGATATTCCTTCAGGGCTTTCATCCGATACCTTTATGGTAAAGGAACCATCTCTTAAGGCAGACCTCACAATAACTATGGCAGCCCCCAAATTACCTCATATTTTTTCCCCTGCATCAGAGAAAGTTGGAGAATTTGTGGTTGCAGATATTGGTATTCCAGAGTCCTTGTTTGAAAATCCATCATATTTTTTGGAATTGATCACAGAAAAAAGGATTGCAAATTCAAAAATATTTAAAAGGAGGAAAAGGGATTCCCATAAAGGAGACTATGGTCATGTTTTAGTTATAGCAGGTTCTTTTGGAAAGACAGGAGCTGCTGTCCTTGCAGGTCTTGCTGTCTTAAAGGCTGGCGCTGCCCTTGTCACAATCGCTACTCCAAAATCTTGTCTTCCCATAATTGCCTCTTCTGCACCTGAGCTTATGACATTCCCCCTTGATGAGAGTGAGGAAGGGACTATTTCTGAAAGTGCCATTTCATCTGTCTTGAAATTTGCAGAGGATAAAGATGCAATTATTCTTGGACCAGGTATTACAACCAATTCCTCAACAGTAGAATTTGTGATTGAGTTTATTAAAAAAATTGAAATACCGTGCATTGTCGATGCGGATGGAGTTAATTCCCTCGCCTCTTTTCCTTCTGTTGTAAGGGGGAAATCCAATATTGCTCTTACCCCTCATCCCGGGGAGTTAGGAAGGGTCCTCAAAATTACTCCGAGGGATATTTTAAATAATAGAATTGAAATTGTGAGAAACTTTGCCCTGGAAAATGGTTGCTACATTTCCCTTAAAGGATGGAGGACATTGATAGGTGAGCCGAAGGGAGGTGTTTTTGTGAATCCCACTGGAAACCCTGGAATGGCTACAGGAGGTTCAGGAGATGTTCTTTCAGGTATTTTAGGAGGTTTTCTTGCCCAGACAGGAGATATTCTTGAATCTCTCATTTCAGGAGTTTATTTGCATGGTTTGAGCGGTGATATTGGAGCTGAAAAGAGAGGAGAGATTTCCCTTACTGCAATGGATATTCTTGAGAATTTACCAGATGCCATTGGAAGATTTTTACAATAAAACATTTTTTTCTGAATCTGAAGAAGAAACCCTTTCATTGGCAAGGGAAATAGGGAGAGAACTTAAAGGGAAAGAGATTATATTACTGGAAGGGGAACTGGGAGCAGGTAAAACTTTATTTGTTAAAGGTCTTGCTGAAGGAGCTGGTGTGGATGACCCTGATGAGGTCACTTCTCCATCCTTCACAATTTTGAATATTTATTATGGGAAATTTCCCATCTATCATTTCGATTTTTACAGGGTTGAGGATGACCCTGAAACAGAGCTTACTGATTTCCTTGGAGAAGGGGTTGTAGTGGTAGAATGGGCGGACAGACTGAGGAGAGAATTAAACGGGATTTACATTAAAATTGAAATTTTAGACGAAAGCAAGAGAATGATTTATATTTCTATCAGTCGATTTTATGGATAATAGTTTAGTTCTTTCAAAAATCTGATTTATATGAGGCAAAATAGATAAAAAGTTAAATAGCATTCCTCAAAATTGCTGTCAGATGTAAGCTGTAAGATTTGCGGTAGAAACTATTTCAACTCTTTGGAAATAATCTCTCCTTTCCTACGAGGTGGCATTATGTAAATGGAAATTAGACTTTCAAATCCGTTTTTTCCAACTGCTGAGACTCCGAATGTCCAGTCATCTATTGAAACATCCTTTAAAATAAATTCCAGCTCCTTCCCTGCTGAAAAACTCCTCTCCCAGAAGGGTGATTTTGTATCTCTTATATAAACTTTAAATTCAGATATTTTTTCCATATCTTCATCCAATTTCCATCTAAGATGGGCATCGTAACCTTTGCCTCTTCCTATTAAAGGATTGTTATTTTCATCATTGACTTCAGGAGCTTTAGGAGCCATGGCGAGGGAGAGAAGGGAGACAGCCACAATTCTTGCAACATTTGCGCAGTATGGAACAGAGAGATTTTCAATTGTGTCCTGAGGGGAATGTTGATTGGAATAATTTTCCCTTGCCTCAGTGAATCTAATTCCTGGAAAACCTTCAAGAACAAAGGGAGTGTGGTCTCCACCCCTTCCGAATCTGTCTGCTCTAAAAATTAAATCAACATTCATTGATGGAACAATTATTTCTGAAATTCTTTTCACATATCGAGCAAGTTCCCTTGAAGGCGAATCATTGGGGTCATCGGAGAATACCCTAACCCTTCCAGATTCTAAGAAACCATTGCCTGCCAATACATTTGATATCATGTCCATTGTTATAACTGCTTTGATATCTTTAGAAAGGGATTTCATCTTCCCTGCATAAAGGGTGCTTCCAACAAGACCCTGTTCCTCACCTGCAAAAGCAATAAAATGAATGGTTGCTTCTGTATCAAATTCACTTATTACCTTTGCTATTTCGATTAAAGCAGAGATGCCCGATGCATCGTCATTGGCTCCAGGAGCAGGAGTATTCCAGTCTTCGTAATTAAATTTTCCATCCTTTGATACTGAGATTGTATCATAATGGGCATTGACTATAATTATTCTCTCCTTCTTTGATTTCCCTTCTTTTATTGCAACAATGTTGTGAAGCTCTGTGTCTTTAACTATTCTTCTACCCTGCTTTGGAAGAAAATAACTGTCATAACTAACTTTAAGCCCCTTTATTTTTGAAAATTCATTAAATATCCATCTTCTTGCTCCACCTATTCCGAATTTCTCTGAATTCTGTTCTGAAAGGGTATTTCTCGTTCCAAAACTCTGAAGAGCTTTTATTGTCTTTGCAATATTTTCCTCTGAAATAGCGCCAGCTACTTTCCTTAAAATGGCATCCCTTTCAAATTCTGTGGAGAAACTCAAGGATGTAAAAATTGACAATACTATGAATATTATTGTCTTTCTCATTTTTTATTTCTTTGGATACGGAGGAACTGGAGGAAGTTTCTGCTCCTTTGTCTTCAACTCATCAAGAATCACCTCAATTGCCTTTTCAAGTTGTTGGTCTACACCCTCAAATTCCTTTGCAGGGTCATTGTCAACAAATATATCGGGTTCAACACCTTGTCCTTCTATTATCCATTTCCCTTCAAGTCCGAAAGTTGCAAATTCGGGTTTGTTCAAATATCCACCATCAGTAAGGGGTAAAGTTCCTCTAATACCAATAACTCCACCCCATGTTCTTTTACCTATCAATTTTCCGAGATTATATTTTCTGAATCTATATGGGAATATATCTCCATCTGAGGCAGAGAATTCATCAATAAGACAGACCTTTGGACCCATTAAAAGGGCTGAAGGGTCAGGCTGAGGAATTGAGCCCCTTGCAATATCAACCATTGCAACTTCCCTTGCAAGTCTCTCTATTATCATTGGTGAAACATTTCCTCCTCCATTCCCTCTAACATCAATGATTAAAGCCTTCTTTCTAAGCTGGGGATAGAAGTGCTTTACAAACTCATTCAACCCTCTAACTCCCATATCAGGGATGTGGATATACCCAACTTTTCCATTTGTCGCTTTATCAACTTTTTCTATGTTCTTCTGAACCCAGTTGTAATAGTAGAGATTATTTTCATTCTCTATTGGAATTACAACGACATCCCTTGCTCCCGCTTCAGATGGCTTGCTATTCACTTTTATAGTAACTTGCTTTCCAGCTGTAGTAACGAGGGATTCATAAATATTCTCCATTTTATTTGTTAGATTCCCATTTACAGCAATTATCCAATCGCCTTCTTTAACATTTATTCCAAGTTCAGTTAATGGAGACCTTAACGATTTATCCCAATTCTGTCCTTTCAATATTTTCTTTATTCGATAAAAACCTGTTTCCTTATCTTTTTCCAGCTGAGCTCCAAGCATTCCAATATTAACCCTTTTTACCTGAGGTAGATCTCCTCCTCCGACATATGTGTGTCCTGCGTTGAGCTCACCAATCATTTCTCCAATAACATATGTCAGGTCTGCCCTGTGATTTACAGCCTTTGCCAGTGACTCATACTGCTTTTTTACTTTTTCCCAGTTAACACCATGCATATTCGGGTCATAGAAAAAGTCTTTCATTTGCCTCCAGCACTCTTCAAATATCTGTGCCCATTCAGCCTTTCTATCAAGTTTCATTTCCATATTAGAAAGGTCGAGTTTTTCATCTATTTTTATTGGTGCGGTGGGAAGGTCTATTATTGCAAAGGTTCTCTCCTGGGAGACGAGCATTTTTTTGCCATCCTTAGAGATAACAAATGAATTTACACTTCCAAGTTCCTTCTCTTCTTGCTTTTTCAAATCGTAGAATTTTAAAACAGCCCTTTGGTCCCTGTCGCCCCTCTTCATGTAATAGAGCTTATCTCCCACAGATGATAGATTCAAGTAATTAGCAACTTCTATGGGCAATCCAACAATTCTATCCTTAATTTCTTCAGGGTCAACCTTTATAGATTTTGGTTTTTCCGCTTCTTTTTTAGTCTCTTCTTTTTTTACATCCTGTTTTTCAGGAGTTGGACTCTTTTGCTTTTCTGAAATCTCCACCTCATCACTCTTTGGCTCAAAGGGGGACTTTTCTTCTACAGATAATGTGACAAGATAAATCCTTGACATGGAAAGATAGGCATGATTAAACTCAGTCCTGCTGTAAACAGGATTGAAATCTCTGTCTGAAACAAAGAATAGATATTTTCCATCAGAGCTGAAATGGGGAGATGTAGAGTTATACCAGCCATCAGTTACCTCATAGGTCTTTTTGTTGGTCAGGGAATAAAGATAGATCTTTGTCATTCCTTCCACTTCTGGTTTTGCATAAGCAATCCAGTTGCTATCAGGAGACCATGTGTAGGAACGGATCTCCCAGCTTGTCCCTTTTGCAACTTCCACAGCATCCTTTGAATCAATATCAACATAATTTAATCGGAAATTCCTGTCAGACCACATTATCTTTTTGCTATCAGGTGACCAAATAATATCATATTTGTATGTATCAGCATCCTTTGTTATCTTAATTGGTTCTTTTGAACCATCCTGGGGCATTATGTATATTTCATCCCTTCCAGTTCTATCTGAAATAAATGCTATCCATTTACCGTCAGGAGACCAATTGGGGTCTCTTTCATGAATTCCTGATGAATTTGTCAAATTCCTTGTATTTCCATGTTTTGCAGGAACTGTGAAAATTTCCCCCCTCGCTCCAAAAAGTGCTCTCTTTCCATCTGGGGAAATGTCAAAATAATTTATTTTGTCAGAGACTTTTACGATTTCCTCCCTTCCGGTGATTTGGTCATCAGCAATGTAGATTGTAATTTTTGAAGCTTTTTCAGTTTTAAGGTCAAATTTATAAATGAACCCTCCATTTTCAAAAACTATTGTATCAAGCCCAATCGATGGAAATTTTATATCGTAATCTTCAAAATTCGTAAGCTTTCTAATCTTCTTCGTTGGAATTTCGTAGACATAAAGATTCATCCTTGCATTTTCATCTCTGTCAGATAGAAAGTAAATCTTGTCTCCGTGCCACATGGGTATTATATCAAGAGCAGGATTGTTAGTTATATTCTCAATCTTTTTTGTCTGAAAATCGTAAATCCACACATCATCAGCCATCCCACCCCTGTATCTCTTCCAGGTTCTGAATTCCCGAAAGATTCTATTGTAAGCGAGCTTTTTTCCATCTGGAGAGAATGAACAGAAACCGCCCCTTGGAAAGGGAAGTTGCTCTGGAAGTCCACCATTTTTTGAAACAGTATAAAGTTGCCCGTTGAAATCGTTCCACTCCCTCATTCTTGAGCGAAAAATTATTTTCTCTCCATCAGGGGTCCATCCCATAACAATATTGTTTGGTCCCATTCTATCGGAGATATCGTCTCTGCTTAAAACTGGTGTGTAGGTCAATCTTTTTGGAATTCCACCCTCTGAAGGAACTAAATAAACCTCGCGATTCCCATCATACTCTCCTGTAAATGCAATGTATTTTCCATCAGGAGAGAATCTTGCAAAACATTCATATCCAGAATGAGATGTAAGTTTTCTTGCAATTCCGCCACTCACGGGAACAATGTATAAATCTCCAGCGTAGGTGAAAACTATCTGGTCTTTGTAAATCGCTGGAAACCTCAAAACCCTTGCCTCTTCAAGGGCAAAGGAAAATGAAATTAAAAAGAAAAATAATAAAAAATAAAACTTCTTCATTTTTCCCTCCATACCCTTATTACGAAATTTTTATTACAATTGTTCTATGTGCTCTCCTCCATCAAAATCTTCATAATCTTTTTCGCATATTCAGCACTTTCAGAATCGACACCCTTAATTTTTATCTGAGAGGGAGACCTTACGCCCAAACCAAGTTCCACAGCCCTTGCAATTTGCTCCTGTTCAAAAATCTTCTTCTCCATAATATTCTTGTTGCTTCCAATTTCTTTTAGAATTGCCACCCCAACTGCATCAATTGCAATTCTGTCTGTTCCTGCAAGAAAGACCTTTGCATTTCTTCTCTCACCCTCCATGGGTCCACCATCAACAAAAACTTCAATCCCATCAACAACAATTAAAGATGGTTTGTATGCATAGTTTATCTCAGCTATCATTTTCCTCATGTTGGGAGAGGAGTGAAGTTCTCTCATGAATGGGTGACCTTTTCTTGGAACTATTCCAACAGAATTTTTCAAAGATACTGTGAAAATTCCTCCAAACTGATGGGTTTTTATACAACATGTGGAAACAATACATTCAGCTTCCAGGATTGGCTTTGCCACAAGAAATCCATCCTTCCAGTGGGAATCAGGTGGAAAAATCTTTTCATATCCAACCTCTCCAAGCTCATCAAAATTGATTACCTCTGCATCAAACTCCTTGGCAAGTTCATAGATATTTTTCTTTCTCAAAACCTGCTCTGTTGGTTCTGGTCCTGATCTGTCTCCAATCTTGATTTTCTTTCCTCCCATATCCTTTATCAAAGCCATTAGTTCTCTCAGAGTATCGTTATGGGTTGAACCTGGTGTAGGATCAGAAGTGTTAAAATTAGGTTTGATGAGGACATCTTTATTCTTGAAGGGATTTATTCCGAAAACCTCAACAGATTTTCTAACTCCAAGCTTTCTATCCTGGCATTTTATAAGGACCACCTCTGAAAAATTTTCTTCTTGACCGTTCCCCTCAAAATGGAAATTTTTCACAAAACCAATCCCAATCAATCCTGCACCTCCTGCAATCAAAAATTCTCTTCTGCTTATTTTCCTTTCCATATTTACCTCCTCATTTCAGATTTTGTATAACACAAATATAATTTGCAGGATTCTCCATAATATTTATTATCCATTTTTAAACTCTTCCTTTTACTCCATCTTAGAGAAGATTCTGTTTGTTTCTTCTGCAATCCAGATCATTCCACCCTGAATTATTGGATATTTAATTGAAAAAAGCTCAGATACACTTGTTTTTATTCCATCTTTACCCATATTAAAAATTTTACAGCATTTTTAAGGGATTCCAAAGCTTGACTCAAACGAATAATAAATTTATAAATTCTTTGATGGAAGAATTAACTCCTTTAATGAAACAGTACAATGAAATAAAAAAAGACTTCCCTGACTCTATTCTTTTGTTCAGGCTTGGTGATTTTTACGAGATGTTTGGTGAGGATGCAATTAAAGCATCAAAAATCCTTAACATTGCTCTAACGACAAGGGATAGGGGTAAGGAAAATCCAGTTCCCATGTGCGGAGTCCCTTATCACTCTGTGGATATTTATATTTCAAGACTCCTAAAAGCAGGCTTTAAGGTTGCTATTTGCGAGCAGATGGAGGAGCCTGGACTTTCAAGGGGTCCTGTTAGAAGGGAGGTTACCAAAATTCTTACTCCCGGAACTGCCATAGAGATTGAAGATGTTCCATCGGAATTTTTGAAAATTTCCTCCATTATAAAGGGAGGAAATAGAATTGCCTTCTCTTATATTGACCTCCAAACATGGGAAGCAAAATGTTCAGAACTTGACCTTGATAGCAAAATAAAACTGGAGGATTTGATTGCTCAGATAAACCCTAAAGAAATAATAGTGCCTAAATCCCAAGCGGAGGAAATTTCAAAGACTCTTTATCTGGAAGATGGATTCTCTCTAACAGAGCTTGAAGATACCTACTTTGATCCCTTCAAAGGAGAGATAAATCTCAAAAACCATCTCGGTGTTACTTCTCTGTATGGAATAGGTCTTTCAGGGAAACCACTTTTAATATCAAACCTATCAGCTCTTTTGCAATACTTAAAAGAGCTAAGAAGGGATGATTTAAGTTTTCTCAGGAGAATTTCCCTCCATTCTTATACTGATTTCATGATTCTTGACTCTGTTTGTATAAGAAATCTGGAGTTAATAAAAAATATAAGGGATGGAAGCAAAGAGGGTTCTCTGTACGGAATTTTAGACATTACGAGAACTTCCTTAGGAAGCAGAATGTTGAAGGAATGGATACTTCATCCTTTACTTTTAAAAGAAGAGATAGAAAAAAGACTTGATGCAGTTGAGGAATTTCTATCAAATCATTCAAAAAGGAGAGAACTCGGGAAGATTTTTGATGGAATTTCAGACCTTGAAAGACTCCTTTCTAAACTTGTTCTTAATGTTGCCAATCCACGGGATATAGTGGCACTGAAAAACTCAATTGCACCTTTCCCATCCATAAAGAACCTTCTGGCTGATTTTAAATCAGAACTTGTAAAAGAAAAGATTTTTAGCTGGGATTCCCTTGAAGATGTTAAAGAAAAAATTGAAAGAGCAATTGTTGAAGACCCACCATCAGTTATTACAGAGGGTGGAATAATAAAGGAGGGATTTGATCCATCCATAGATGAATTGAGGAAACTCTCCAGGGAAGGGAAAGAATTCATTGCAAGGCTGGAGAAAAAGGAGAGGGAGAGAACAGGTATAAACTCCCTGAAAATCAAATACAACAAAGTCTTTGGTTACTCCATTGAAGTTACAAAGCCCAATCTTCATCTCGTCCCCCAAGACTATATAAGAAAGCAAACCCTTGTAAATGCTGAAAGATTTATAACAATGGAACTAAAAGAATGGGAAGAAAAGATTCTTTCTGCAGAAGAAAGAAGTAAAGAGCTTGAATATGAATTGTTCTTGAAAATCAGGGAAGAAATTGCAAGGGAGAGGGAGAGAATACAGAGGACAGCAAAGATTATTGCAGAACTGGATTGTCTTTCTACCCTTGCTGAGGTTGCTTACCTCAGGAAATACTCAAAGCCAAAAATCCATGAGGGAGAAAAAATTTTAATAATAGAAGGCAGGCATCCTGTAATAGAAGCTCTTAGAAAAGAGGAACCCTTCATTCCCAATGATGCTGAGATAGATTGCGATGAGAATCAGATACTTATAATTACAGGACCAAATATGGGTGGGAAATCAACATATTTAAGACAGATTGCCCTTATAGTAATAATGGCTCAGATAGGTTCTTTTGTCCCTGCAAAATCTGCTGAAATAGGAATAGTTGATAGAATATTCACAAGAATTGGAGCAACAGATTATCTTATAGCCGGGCAATCCACATTTCTCGTAGAAATGCACGAATCCTCTTCAATCCTTCACAATGCAACAAGAAAAAGTCTCGTTCTTCTTGATGAGATAGGAAGAGGGACTTCAACCTTTGATGGAATATCCATAGCATGGGCTGTGATTGAATATGTTCATGAGAAACTTTTCTGCAGAACTCTTTTTGCAACCCATTACCACGAGCTGACAGAGCTTACCCAGACTTTAAAGAGGGCAAAGAATTTCCATGTTTCCGTTAAAGAAACAAAGGATGAAGTTATATTTTTGAGAAAGATAAAAGAGGGGCCATCAGACAGAAGCTTTGGGATCCAGGTGGCAAAACTTGCAGGAATTCCAAGGGAAGTAATTTTTCGTGCAAAAGACATACTCCTTGATCTCGAAAGAAAGGAAAGAGAAGAAATAAGCAAAAAAAGGTCTACAAGATTCAGAAGGGAAACTGATCCCAATCAGATTCCCCTTTTTCCAGAGCTTAGACAGGAGGAAAAAATCAAGAAGCTGAAAGAAAAACTTAGTTCAATTGATATAAATAAAATAACCCCCCTTCAGGCACTCCTAATTTTGAATGAGCTCAAAGATGAACTGGAGAGGGAATAGTCATTTTAGGACTTATTATTAGTTTTATGAAATTACCTTTTGTTTGAATAAATTCATCCAGCAAAGATTAGAAAATACCATTCACAGAAGCAGATCCGATGAGGAAATATCAAATTTAATTGATTTTGCTTTGGATATCGAATTTTCTATGATAAAATAAAAATTAATTGTTAATTTTAGAAATGATTTTTTTAGTTCTTGTATGATTTATACCTTGACCTGCACAGGAAAAAGAATTTTCAAGTTAATTAAGCAGACAATCATTTTCCTTTTATGTTTGATTCCTCTTCTTCAAGCTCAGCATAATGTTCGATTTCAGCACCTCTCAATTGAACATGGGCTTTCCCAGTATTCAGTGCATTGCATTATTCAGGACAAAAAAGGGTTTATGTGGTTTGGGACAGAAACAGGCTTGAACAGATATGATGGCTATGAATTTACTATCTACAATCCTGAACTTGGAAACCCTAACAGCCTCAGCAACAATTGGATAAACGCATTATATGAAGATCGTTTTGGTTATTTATGGATTGGCACCGACAATGGTCTGAATAAGTTTGATAGAGAGACTGAAAGATTCACAAGATATTTTCACAGAGAGGATGACCCATATAGCCTGAGTAACAACAGAATTTTTTCCATCTACGAAGATAAATCTGGAAATTTATGGATTGGAACGGAAGACGGTTTAAATAGATTTGACTGGCAAACCGGGAGATTCTACCATTACAAAAATAATCCTGAAGATCCCCAAAGCCTGAGTCACAATGCTGTCAGGGCTATATGCGAAGATGAAAAAGGAAATCTCTGGATTGGAACATTTGGTGGAGGACTAAATAGATACGACCCGACTACAAACCAATTCACTCATTACAAGAGTAATTCCAAAAATCCTGATAGCTTGAGCGATGATCAAATCCTATCCATCGCAATAGACTCCTCCGGAAACCTATGGATGGGAACTAGAGGCGGTGGGTTGAACAAATTTGACCCTTTAACAGGCAAATTTAAAAATTATAAAAGCAATCCCAAAGACCCTAACAGTCTCAGCGATAACTGGATCAATTGTCTTTATGTTGATGAAAATGGGATCCTCTGGATAGGCACAAACAGTGGTGGTCTTAATATGTTTAACCCGAAAACCGAGAGATTTGTGGTTTATAAAAATGACCCCGCAGATCGGTTCTCCTTAAGCGGCAATAGAATTTTAACAGTCTATAAAGACCGATCTGAAATATTATGGGTTGGATCATATGAAGGCGGGTTAAGTAAATACGCTATGAAAAAAGACTATTTCTTGCTATTTGAACCTAACCCAAATGACCCTCTCAGCCTGAGCTATTCTGCAGTCCGTTCATTCTATGAGACAGAAGATGGTATTCTGTGGGTAGGAACAGATGGTGGCGGGATAACAGTTTTTAATAGAAAGGAAGGGAAGACCATTTATTATAAATACAACCCAAATGATCCTTTCAGCTTGAGCAGTGATAGAGTCTTCTCTATAATAAGAGATGAAACAGGAACTTTCTGGATTGGAACTTATGGTGGAGGACTCAACCGGTTTGAACCTAAAACCGGAAGATTTGTTCATTATCGACATAATCCAGGAAATCCTTTCAGTATCAGCGATGACAGAATCAGAACCATCTACCTTAGTAACTCAGGAGTTTTATGGATAGGAACGGATGGAGGAGGACTCAATAAATTTGATAGAAAAACCAATAAATTCATCCGATATATTCATAATCCATATAAAAAGAACAGTCTAAGTAGTAATCGAGTATGGGCAATAAGAGAAGACAATTCCGGAATATTATGGATAGGAACTTTCGGAGGTGGTCTTAACAAATTCGATCCAGAAAAGGAAGAATTTTCCCATTTTAAGCATGATCCTGAAAATCCAAATAGTTTAAGTAATAACTATATTATGACACTTCATATGGATTCAAATGGTTATCTCTGGATTGGGACAAGCGCTGGCGGTCTAAACAAATTCGACCCTAAAAATGAACTTTTCACCACTTACACTCGTAAAAAAGGCCTTCCAGATGATGTAATATATGGTATTCTTGAAGACAAAGAAGGAAATCTCTGGATAAGTTCAAATAAGGGAATAATAAAATTCAATCCTCACAGAAAAGAGATAAAAAGCTATGATATGAACGATGGACTTCAATCCAATGAGTTCAATGGCGGATCATATTTTAAGAGTAAGACTGGCTGGATGTATTTTGGAGGGCCTAAAGGTTTCAATGCATTTTTACCTGAAAATGTCAAAGAAAGCTCCTACATTCCATCCATAGTGATAACAGATTTCAAGATCTTCGGCAAATCTGTGCCAACAGGAAGAACTTCTGCCGGAAGAGTAATTCTTGAAAAATCAATCACCGAAACTGATTACATAAAACTATCACATAAAGACCGTGTAATCTCTTTTTCTTTTACTGCCCTTGACTATACTGCTCCTGAAAACAATCAATATGCTTATATGATGAAAGGAATTGATAATGACTGGAACTATGTTGGAAAAAGTCGCTATGCCAACTACAATAACATTCCACCAGGCAAATATGTTTTCAGGGTAAAGGGAACAAACAGCGATGGGGTCTGGAATGAAGAGGGCATATTATTGAAGATAGAGATCGCTCCACCTTTCTGGAAAACATGGTGGTTTTATCTGACATCTGGTTTATTTGTTTTATTTACTTTATTTGGAATATATCTATTAAGAATTAGCCAGCTCCATAGAGCCAAGGAAAAATTAGAAGCATTGGTTAATGAAAAAACCAAACAATTAGCAGAAGCCAATAAAAAATTGGAATTACTCTCAACTACTGATGAATTAACGGGCATACCTAACTACCGAAAATTCAAGGAATTTTTCCAGCGTGAATGGCTAAGAGCTATTCGAAATAAAACCCCAATAGCTGTGATTTTAATTGACATAGATAATTTCAAGCTCTACAACGATACTTATGGACATCAAGCTGGAGATATTTGTTTGAGAAGAATTGCTGAGGCGATATATGAAAATGTCAAACGACCGGGTGACATGGCCGCGCGTTATGGCGGAGAAGAATTTATCATTGTCCTATCGGAAACGGATTCCTTTGGAGCTTTCACCGTGGCAGAAAGAATAAGAAAACAAGTTGAATCACTGAAAATTTCCCATGAAAAGTCGGCTGTCTCTGATGTCGTTACCATTAGCCTTGGCTATGCCACGGCAATTCCGAATGGAGAGATTGTGGCAGATTGGATGATTAACCTTGCTGATCAGGCATTATATGAAGCCAAAAAAAATGGTAAGAATCAAACTTGCGAAGCGATTAGTTCTATTTTAAAGTGATGATGAAACAATATTCCTGGATTGAAATTAATATAGAGTGAGGATATATGAATAAGAATCAAAAAGTTTTGAATTTAGTGTTGATAGTTAGGGACGATTCTGACAGAGCCTTTTATGGATCTCTTCTGGCTACTTATCAAGACATCTCCCTTGAATCATACACCTCTCTTCAGCAATTCTGGGAAAGTCTTGAAGACAGACTCTATTCAGGAGTCTTAATCGACCTTCATACTCTTATCATCTCGTCAACCTCAGAAAAAGAATTTTATTATTCAATCCGCAAAGGCTTTCCTGTGATCAGGCTAAACAGAAGTGCTGACAAAAAAGAGCTGGATTTTTTTATTGAAGAGCAAAAGGCAAGAGCCCTAAAAGGTAAAGAACTTCTGGATTATTTCATATATAATCTGTGCGCCAGCAGAAGTGCCAGGAAAATCAGAAGACATGCAAGAAAGAATTTATATTTCAATGTTAATTTGCATTTTACTGATGGACATTCTATAAAAACGAACCTTTTGGACCTCTCCCAAGGGGGTTGTTTTGTTCTGACCAACGAAGAGCCTCCCGCAGATAAAATTGTCTATCTTATTATCAATGAATTGACAGACAAAACACCCATCCCTGCTGAAGTAAAATGGAATGTCCCGTGGGGGAAGACCATAAAACATCTGCCTGGGCTTGGGCTGGCATTTAAAAAAATGTTAACCAGTCAGATAGAAGAAATTAAGAAAGCACTCGAGTCTTAAACATAATCATATAGTCTTTAATTAGTGTAGGATTTATAATTGAAAGTGAAAGAGGGGTTGAGAGTTAAAGAAAGGTTTTTATAAAAAGATATTTTGATTTCTGGTATTGATTTTGAATGAATTCTTCTTTGATTATTTAATAGTTCAGAAATTCAATTGACAATAAATTTTGAAATAAATTAAAATTATATGTAGTTATATGTAGTAATGAAGGAGGTTATGGATGAGTTTGCAGAAAGTTTCTTTATGTATTGCCTCTGCCTCCGCCATTCTCCTCTGGTTCTTATTCTCAAACCCTCTAAAAGTATCAGCTCAGGGAGAATATGCAGGTATTGAACAATGCGCCATGTGTCATGAAGATATTGTAAAGTCCTTTAAAGCCTCAATCCACGGCAAAAAAGGTTTTGAACTCCGCTCTGATAAAGCCTGTGAAACCTGCCACGGTCCCAGCGCTGCCCATGTCGAAGCAGGAGGAGATAAGACAAAAATCCAGATTATAAAAGCTCTTTCTGCTGAAGAGAAATCAGATATGTGTCTCCAGTGTCATGAAAGAGGAACACAGATGTTTTGGAATGGAGGTGCTCATGAGTTAAGGGGTTTAAGCTGTCTAACCTGTCATTCTGTCCATCATCCAAAGGATGAAAAAGCCCAGTTAATTTCAAAAGAATCCGAACTTTGCTTTGATTGCCACAAGAAAAACAGATCTCAATTTTTGAGAGCATCCCATCATCCCATCAGAGAAGGAAAAATGAACTGTTCTGATTGTCATAATCCCCATGGAACCCAGACAGAAAAACTGATCTCTGCCAATTCGATTACCGAAAAGTGTTATGAATGCCACACTGAAAAAAGAGGTCCTTTTCTCTGGGAACATGTTCCAGTTAGAGAAGATTGTTCAAACTGCCACGAACCTCATGGAACAAACCATATCAAAATGCTCAATGCAAAAATGCCATTCCTCTGCCAGAGATGTCATTCAGACCAAAGACATCCTGGAACCATTTACGACCAGACCCAGATTGTCTCCAACAGGTTATTTAACAGATCTTGTACCAACTGTCACTCCACAATCCATGGATCCAATCATCCATCAGGAAAAACATTCTTGAGATAAGGAGGTGTGAAAATGAAAAAAGCTTTTTTAATTTTGTTAACATTTGTATTTTTCATTGGATTCTCCGGTGCAGGTCTTTTTGCTGAAGAGAAAGAAGAAACAAAGGTGAATGGCAAAATAGTCACAGGTGCTCAAGATATTCAGGTTGATGCGAAATCTTCAAAATTCTTTGAATACAGAGATGTTCCAAGGGGGTTCACATTTGGAGTCTTTAATGTCAATATTGAAAATGGGAATAGATATTTTAACTTCAACTTTACCAATTTGAAGCAGAGGGATGGAAGATACAACCTCAATTTTGGAGAGTATGGGAAGTTAGATTTAAATTTCCTATGGGACAAAACTCCTCACAGATTCAGCTTTGACGGGAAGACTCTCTATGTAGGTAGAGAGGAAGGCGGGGTCTACTATTACACCCTTTCTGACCAGATTCAACTCGATGCCCAGAATGCTCCCACCATTACAGATACAAGAAAACTTATCTCCAGTTTTCTAACAGGAGCTCAGGAAAAAGGTCTTGAGCTTATAAGAAATAAAGGAGTTCTTGACATTAAATTTACTCCTTCAGTTCCATTAACATTAAGAATTAATGCCCAAAGAGAGACAAGAAATGGAACAAGACCTTTCGGAGCATCATTTGGATTCAATCATGTTGTTGAAGTTCCAGAGCCAATTGATTATAAGACATCCAATGTTAATTTCAATGCAGAGTATTCGAAAAAATGGGGAACAGTAGTTGCTGGATTTAATTATTCAAATTTTGATAATAACCTTCAGACACTTATATGGGATAACCCCTTCAGATTAACTGACAACCCTAAAGGCTCTTATATTAACGGCGATTCGAGTGCCTTCGGAAGAATGGCTCTTTCCCCAGACAACTCTGCAAATCAATTCTATTTTAAAGGCTCTATCAAACCTTTGAAGAACGCAAGGATAAACGTCTCGATCTCCTTTGGAACTTTCACTCAGGATGAGAAACTCCTTCCTTATACAATTAATACAGTTCTTACCTCCTACGATTCAGGCGCTTTAAACCCTCCGAGGGATACTGCAAAAGCAGAAGCTGATATTGCTTCAATCGATTTAAGCCTTAACACTAAAATAATTGAAAATCTTTGTTTTAATGCTGGCTACAGTTCTTACGATTTCAAAAATAAAACTGAAGAATTGCATCTCCCGGGATATACAAGATTTGATCAGTCATGGGTCTCAGCAGTATCCGTTGAACCCTATAGCTTCAAGAGAGAAAAATACTATGGAGAGCTTACTTATAATTTCCTGAAAAAAGCCTTTCTTAAACTTGGCCTTACTTCCTCAAGCATTGAAAGAGAGCTTGGGCATGAGGATGAAGGAAAGAGTGATGAGACAGCCTATCACGCCTCTATTGACTCCAATCTTACAGACTGGCTACTTTTTAGAATTTCTTATCTGAGCTCTTCGAGAGAATGGTCTCTTGATGATGTAAAGAAAATTTATCCAACCTTCAATTTTAAGAGATACCATGAAGCTACAAGGGACAGAGAGGGACTGAATCTTCTTGTTTCATTTTCTCCTATTGCAAATCTTGACCTTTCTGCTTCCTACATGCAAGGTAAAGATGATTATACAAAATCTGAATACGGTTTGAGGAATCAAGATTTCACAAATTATTCCTTTGACCTTTCTTATATCTTGAAAAAAGGGAGTTCATTGTATGTATTTTACTCCAATGAAGTATATAAAGGAGTCCAGAGGTCAAGGCAGTCTGGTGCAACCTATTCAATAGATGTTCGAGATGACTGGTCTGCTGAGCTGAAGGATACAATTGATTCTTACGGAGCTGGAATCAACGCAGTTCTCAAAAAGAATAAACTCAATTTTGATCTTTCCTACATTTACTCAAAAGCTGACGGAACATCCTTTCTTGACTCCCCTCCCGGAAGAACTGCTGGCCCTGACCTTGCAGTTAATTTCAAAAAGAAGATAGATACAACAACCCTTCAGAGCATAAGAGCAAAATTGCTATGGAAGTTGCAACCTCGCGTGACCATGGCAATAGGTTACTGGTATGAGCAATATGGCCTTGAGGATATTACTCGTAATGACTTAAAAGTGGATATGCTTCTGACTGGAATGGCAATGTATCTTGGCGCCCTTGAACCCGGGTACAAGTATCATACTGGTTTTGTAAAATTAATATATTCTTTCTGAGATTTTCGGGATAAGATTTTGGGCAAGGGGTAAACTTCCTGCCCCTTTTATTTTGCAATTTAGTCCCTAACTC